>Ga0247841_10001426_pt1 | contig 54260 bp, 45 predicted proteins | sample LaCruzMarch2015__2_FD_192410 | JGI IMG/M metagenome (GOLD analysis project Ga0247841, IMG submission 192410) | Freshwater microbial communities from meromictic Lake La Cruz, Castile-La Mancha, Spain - LaCruzMarch2015_18m | ecosystem: Environmental > Aquatic > Freshwater > Lake | place: Spain... | reverse complement strand
CTCTCGTTTGGCTCGTGGACTCATAATTATCCCTCCTTTGGGATGCCGATGTTCGGTAACATCGAATTATGAGTCAACGATCCTTTTTCAAGCCCTCCTTCGGTAACATTTAATGTGAGGCAATTCGATCTCGGCAGCAAGGATTGACAGCAGGGTAAAAAGAATATAAATAGGTTACGATATCTATATGAGCATCTAAATATAATGCGCTGGGAGACGTTATGTCGAAAAAGGGGACTGGAAAATCACCGCAAGATATGGAGCGTGTTGTCGCCGCCTTCAAGGCCCTGTCCAATGAAACGCGCCTGGGTGTTTTTGAGCATATTCGTCTCGGACTGGGGCAGACATCCCTGGATCAGGAATTGCGTCCTTCGGTCTGCAATGTGGCCAGCAATTTTGATATCTCCCTCTCCACGATATCCCATCACATCAAGGAACTCCGGAACGCCGACCTTGTCCGCTGCGAACGGCAGGGACAGACGATTCTTTGACGGCCGGTAGAAGAGACCATCAGGATGATGGTTGATTATCTCACCGGCAATCCAAAAGAGACGTAAACGATCCGTTTGTCCCTCCCGGATACGGGTTCAATGCCAATTGCGGCACATAAAACAATAATATAATCTATTAATACATAGCTTTATCATATTCATAAAAATATCTCTTGACAAATAAAAACTTTGAATTATTATATTTCTAAAATCATATGAATGTATGATTTTCGGAAGGTGATGACTATAAAAACAAGAGAGGAGAAAAAACGATGTCGGCAGGTCAAGAGTCAACCAAAAATTTCGGTTCCATGTGTTGCGGTCCCTGGGTTCACCACAGGCATCCGGCTTCAAAAAAGAAAATCGGTTTTCTGCTGGTCACAATCGGTCTGATCTGGTTGGGGGCAAGGGTGGGATTTCTCGATTTATCATGGCTGCATGCCGTTCCCTTCTGGCCGGCGGCATTCATTCTTTTTGGCGCCTGGCTGGTCTATAACGGACTCACGGTGGATAAAGCAAGGACGAACAAAGAAAGGAAAGAGGTGTGAAATGGAAGCAATGTTTACGAAGATGATGGAAGGATGCATGAAGGGCATTTCGGAGGAGGATCAGAAAAAAATGATGGCCTTCTGCGGAGAGAAGATGGCAACGATCTGCCCGTGCATGGGGACGAGGGACTTGTCCGCAGAGGACGGGAAGGCCATGGGGGAAATGATGATGGCCTTCTGCGGGAGCAAGCGGATGTCGGCCTGTTTCACGAAGACGGGATCCCCATCCGATCAGGCATGCTCTCCGGAAAAAGCATAGGAACAGGATGGGCGTTGTGAAAGGGACCGGTTGTGGTGACCGGTCCCTTGGATAGGGGAAAAAGCGATGGAAGTATCATTGAAATATGTTTATATCGTCCTGGGTTGGGTCCTCTGGTGCGCCTTCCACAGTTTCCTGATCTCCATCACCGTGACGGAATACATGAAAAGAACGCTGGGAGACGGCTTCCGTTTCTACCGCCTTTTTTACAATGCGGCGTCCGTCACGACGCTGATACCTCTGATCTACTATTCCCGAATGATTCGTGAAGAACCAGTCTTCTCTTGGGTAGGTCCCTGGATGATGGTTCCGGTTCTCCTGCTCACGGCCGCCATCTCTCTGTTCGTTGTCGGGGGCAGACATTACAGTTGGGCGCAGCTTCTCGGGATTGCTCAAATCAGGGCGGGACGAGCGGACGGTTCCCTTTCGAAAGGCGATTCATTCGTTGTGTCGGGTCTCCACCGGATCATCCGACATCCCTGGTACCTGGGCGGCATCCTGATCGTATGGGCGCAGGACCTGAGCATCTCGACGATCCTGACCAACATGGTCATCAGCGTCTATTTCATCATTGGGGCCGTTCTGGAGGAACGGAAATTGGTGCTTGAGTTTGGTGAACAATACCGGGAATACCAGCAAACCGTCTCGATGCTTTTCCCCTGGCAATGGCTGAAAGCGAAGATCGCAGCGGGTCGAATCCGCAGATAAGTCAAAAACAGTCCACCTGACGCAGCTGGCTTTACAGCCTTATATTTCTTGACACCCGAACGGCCTTTCCGGTAGTGTGCGGGCCGCGTCAGCACCATTCCCCCAAATATGGAGAGGCAACCGCTATGAAGGACCAACAGAAAGACGAACTCTGCCGCCGGATGTTTCAAGATCTCCTCCCCAATATCGCCGATTACGTGACCCGCTACGCCAAGGAGCGGCCGAAAGAGACAGCGATCATCGAGCACAACACCGGCGAAACAGTGACCTGGAAGCAGTTCGACACCTCCGTCTCCGCCTTCGCCGCCAAGCTGCTCTCCATCGGCCTTGTCAAGGGGGACATCGTTGCCACGAGCCTGCCGCTCTTGAAGGAACACGTCTATCTGATCTACGCCTGTTACCGCATCGGGCTGATCGTGGCCCCGCTGGACCTGCGCCTGAAGGCCAAGGAGCTGATCGTCTGCATGGAGAAGATGAAGCCGAAGGCCTTTTTCTTCCTGGGCAAGACGCCGGTCGTCGATTTCCGTCCCCTGATCCGGGAGGTGATGGCGGCCTGCCCCTATATCCGGCATTGGGTGCAGTTCCAGAAAGAGGCCGATCTGATCATGGAAGGCGCCGTGGGAATTGCCGCTTTCGCAAAGGACATCAAGAAGGTTTATCTCTTCAATCTCATTACGGGCCGCGTGAAAAAGGCCCGCGGCTTGGTCGGAAAGCGGGACGCCTGCCTGATCATCTTCACGACCGGCTCCACCGGCTCCCCGAAGCCGGCGCTGCTGTGCCACGAGAACATCATGATCCAGTACGTCGGCCTCTGCGTGGGGTTCGAGCTGAAGGCCTCCGACCGGATGCTGATCAACCTGCCCCCGTCCCATGTGGGCTGCACGACGGAGCAGTTGGGGACGGTTCTCTTCGGCGGCGGGGTCGCGGTGATTCTCCATATCTTCGATCCGAAGCTCTCGCTGGAGGCGATCGAAAAGCACAGTGCAACCATTATCGGCCAGATCCCGGCCCTGTTCAACATGGAATGGCGCCTCCCCGATTACGGAAAATACAACCTTAAAAGCCTCCGTTTCGCGATCTACGGCGGTCAGGCCGTACCCAGGGAATTTCTGGTGAAAATGAAGGTGATGGCGCCCCGGATCGGGACGGGCCTCGGGCTCACGGAAACGGCCGGCTTCTGCACCTATACCAACGTGGACGCCGACGTGGAAGAGCTGGCCCAGGGGATCGGCTATGACTCGCCCCTGTGTCCGATCACGATCCGCGATTTCATGAAGTCTGACGGCGCCGCCGGGGCGGAAAAGCCGAAGGGCGAGGTCGGGGAGATCTGCTTTTCCGGTCCCCAGGTTTTTCTCGGCTATCTGGGCGATCCGGAAAACACGGCCAAAACGATCTCGAAGGACGGCGTCTGCTACACGGGCGATGTCGGGTACTATGACGAAAAGGGGCTCCACTTCTCCGGCCGGGCGAAGATGGTCATCAAGCCCAAGGGGTACCAGGTCTTCCCGGACGACGTGGAGAGCCACATCTCCGCAAAGCTCAGGGACCGGGCCGGCATGATCGCCATCATCGGCGTGGAGCACGAGATCTTCAGCGAGGGGATCATGGCATTCGTGGAGTGCCAGGAGGGAAAGACGATCACCCCCGCAGAGGTCATGGCCGCTTGCAGCGACATCTCCGCCTATTCGCGACCGTCGCATGTGGTGATCCTCAAGACGGGCGAGATTCCGCTGAACCGCGTCGCCAAGACCGATTACCTCAACCTCCGGGAAAGGGCGGCGTCCACGGTCCGGGAACTGCGCGCCGAGGGGAAATGGGACCGGGGGTAATCGAACCGCCGGGGGCGCGAAACGCAGCGTTTTCGGGTTTCCCACGCGCTCAACTCAACGTTCACCCATCACCGGCCTCTTCGGGGCGGCGTCTGCGGCGCCTTTTTCTTCGCCGTTTTGCCGGGGCTTCCTCGGCCGGCGGCGCCGAAGCGCTTGCGGCAGGGGTATCCAGAAAGGCCTCCCACCATTCCCGGGCGGGTCTGTTTTCTGCTCGGGTCTTCGCGATGAGACAGAGATAGGACATGGCGTCCGCAAAATCGGGCCTGCCGACCAGGGAGGCGGGACGTCGCGGCGGCATCCGGTGCAGCGAGGGCTGCAATGCGAGGATCCCGCGCAGTTGACCCCCGACACGTCCCGGGACGCTGACGATCTTGCAGAACTCTTCCATGAAAACTGCACACGCGGCAGAGAGCGCCTGCAGGTGGGGGATGCCGTCACGCTGGCGTGCAAGCGTCTCCTCCTCGAGGCTGGGCCCGAAGAGCGCAGCCAGAAAGAGCGCCGGAGACGGGGGCACCCCGCTTCGATACAGCCGATCGAGGCATTCCAGGTTGGTGTGCAGGATTGCCCGGCGATCGCCGTTGCCGTCAAGCCACCGACCAAGCCCCGGGAAAAGCGCGGCAAGGAGTCCGCTGGTATCCAGCAGCGTGAAAACCGGCCGGCTGGATCCGAGCAGGAAGAGTTTCAGCATCTCTTCGTAGAGCCTGGCGGGCGCCGCGCGGGAAATGGTGGAGGAGAGTTCGCAGAGCGTCTCCCAGGTCGCCGGTTCAATGACGAGGTTATGGGATGCCGAAAAACGGACGGCCCGGATCATGCGCACCGGGTCTTCCGTAAACCGGACCAGGGGGTCGCCGATCGGGCGGATCAGGCGCTGCTCCAGGTCGCTCAGGCCGGTGCTGTAGTCGATCACAGAGGCGTCTGCGATATTGTAGGCGAGCGCGTTGATCGTGAAATCGCGGCGGAGGGCATCCTCCTCCGGGGTGCCGAAGATGTTGTCCCGCAGGACCATTCCATCCTCGTCCTTGAGGTGACGGGGCGGGCGGTCATTGTGTTCCGCTTCATCCGTGTCCGCTTCATTGGCGGGGACGGCCGCCCGGAAGGTGGAGACCTCCAGGATCTCATCCTGAAAATGGAGGTGCGCCAACCGGAAACGGCGGCCGATGAGGCGGCAGTTGCGGAAGAGCCGCTTGATCTGGCCGGGCGCCGCATCGGTCGCGATGTCGAAGTCCTTGGGGGTTCTCTCCAGGAGCAGGTCGCGGACACACCCCCCCACCAGGTACGCGATGAAGCCGTTGTCACGGAGCCGGTAGAGCGTCCGCAGCGCATTCGGGCTCACCTGCTTTCGGGATATGCTGTGTTCCGTTCGGGGAATGATGCGTGGTTGCATGGCCGGCACCATAGCACAACCGGGTCAAAAAGCAAAATGGAGGCAAAGAAAAACCCGGCAGGAAAACGAACCCGCCGGGCCAAATCGGAGTGGAGCGGACTGACACGATCGCCGGGCATCCCTTACGCGTACTTCTCCTCGCGGTAGCGGGCCATCCGGGCATTGGCATCGAGATCGCGCTTCCGCAGGCGGATGCTCCCCGGGGTCACCTCGACGAGCTCGTCCTCGGCGATGAACTCGATGCACTGATCGAGCGACATCGGCCGCGCCGGCCGGAGGATCACCGTCTGGTCCGAGGTGGAGCTCCGCATGTTCGTGAGCTTCTTCTCCTTGACGATGTTCACATTCATGTCGATGGGGCGGTTCCGCTCCCCGACGACCATCCCGCTGTACACCTCCGTCCCCGGCGAAATCAGTAGCTCGCCGCGGTCGGCCATCGCATGGCAGGCGTAGGCGGTCGTCCGCCCCGGCCGGTCGGCCACGAGCGCCCCCGTCATCCGCTGCGGGATAGGGCCCGCCCAGGGTTCATACCCCTCGAAGAGGGTGTTCATTACGCCGGACCCCTTCGTGTCCGTCAGGAAGTGGGTCCGGAATCCGATCAGGCCGCGCGCCGGGATGACGAACTCCAGGTTCACCCGGCCGCTTCCCTTGTTCACCAGGTTGACCAGCCGCCCCTTCCGCGTTGCGAGCTTCTCCGTGAGGATCCCGATGAACTCCTCGGGGGCATCGATGAAGAGGCGCTCGACCGGTTCGAAAACCTTCTCGCCCTCAAGCCTGGTAATCACGTGGGGCTTGGAGACCATGAACTCGTACCCCTCCCGGCGCATCGTCTCGATCAGGATCGCCATCTGCAGCTCCCCGCGCCCGCACACTTCGTAGGCATCGGCCCGCTCCGTCGGCTTCACCCGGAGCGACACGTTCCGGAGGATCTCCCGCTCCAGCCGGTCCCGGATATGGCGGGTGGTGAGAAACTTGCCCTCCCGGCCGGCCATCGGGCCGTTGTTCACGAAAAAGAGCATCGACACGGTCGGCTCATCCACGCGGATCCGGGGCAGCGGCTGCGGATTCTCCAGGGAGGAGATGGTATCGCCGATCTGGAGGTTCTCCACGCCGGAGAAGGCGACGATGTCGCCCGCCTCGACCCGCTCCACCGGAACCTTTTTCAGCCCCACGAAGGTGTAGAGGGCGGAGAACTTGACCCCCGGGGTGATCGCCTTTTCGCCGCAGAGGCTGTAGGCCTGGCGCATCTCCAGGACGCCGTTCATCAGGCGCCCGATGGCGAGCTGGCCCACGTAGGGGTCGTAGTCGAGGTTCGTGACGAGATACTGCGGCACGGCCCCGTCGTCCCCCTCCGGTCCGGGAATCGCCGTGAGGATCGTCTCGAAGAGCGGCTTGAAATCCGTCGAATCGTCACCGAGCTTCCGGTGGGAGACGCCCCGCTTGGCGTTCGTGTAGAGGATCGGAAACTCGATCTGCTCCTCTGTTGCATCGAGGTCGATGAAGAGGTCGTATACCTCGTTGATCACCTCCTCGATCCGCGCGTCGGGGCGGTCGATCTTGTTGATGACCAGCACGACGGGAATCTTCCGGGCAAGCGCTTTCTTCAGCACGAACCGCGTCTGGGGAAGCGGCCCTTCGCTCGCATCGACGAGCAGCATCACCCCGTCCACCATGTTCAGGCTCCGCTCGACCTCCCCGCCGAAATCGGCATGGCCCGGCGTGTCCACGATGTTGATCTTCACCTCTCCGAAACGGATGGCCGTGTTCTTGGCCATGATCGTGATGCCCCGCTCCTTTTCGAGATCCATCGAATCCATCACGCGATCCTCGATCACCTGGTGGTCGTTGAAGGTTCCCGTCTGCCGGAGCATCCCGTCCACGAGGGTCGTCTTGCCGTGGTCCACGTGGGAAATGATCGCAATGTTGCGGATATTCGTTTTACGCATCTTATTGTCTTCCAATCCTTCTGATTCAAAGCGCCCATGGGGCGGAAATAAAATAGTATACCGGCTGCCGGTTCGCCCGCCTCAGGCGGAACGAAACGGCACAAAATTAGGGGTTGTTTCAAAGTGAAATCAGGCCGGATGCCCCGTCCGTTCGTGTTTCCGCCCGGGCCGCCGCCGGGGGCGTTTCTTCTGACCTCCGGGGAGAGGCCTGTCTGCGGGCGCCAGTTCGACCGTGAGCGCTGCGGGCTCTTCCTCCGCGGCTTCCCCCGAGGGCGAAAGCGGCGCGGCCTGCAGGGTGCGCTGATAGTAATCATCCAGGAGCATCGCGATCAGCGGCGACTCCTCCTCGGCCTCGGCAAGGCTCCGGCCGAGCGGGATGAAGCGCCGCATCCGTTCCTTTTCGAGACTGTCGCGGGAACGGAGTTCGGCCTCCAGGGAGGCAACCACCCGCTGCGCGACGATCCCCTCGACATCCTCATCCGTGGGTACCGTTCTTTCGATCAGATCCGTGATGTTGAAACTCCGGGCGATCGATTTGAGGGCGAACTGTTCCATGCCGGCCACAAGCGTGATGGCCGTGCCGCTCGCGCCGACGCGCCCCGTACGCCCCGCGCGGTGGATGTAGAGCTCCGGATCCTCCGGCGGCTCGTACTGGATCACGTGCGACAGATCGGGGATGTCGATCCCCCGGGCTGCCACGTCGGTCGCCACCAGGAAGCGGAGCGTTCCCTTGCGCACCCTTGCCATGACCTTTTCCCGCGCCCCCTGGGCGAGATCGGAGCTGAGTTCGTCGGCGTCATAGCCGAACCGCTTGAGGACCACCGTGACGAAGTGCACCGTCGAACGCATGTTGCAGAAGATGATCGCCGAAAGGGGGTTCTCCATCTCGATGATCCGGACGAGCGAGCGCTCCCGCTGCATCCCCGGAACGACGTAGTAGATGTGGTCCGTTCCGGTCACATGGATGTGGTCCCGGCTCAGGCTGAGGAACTCGGGCTTGCGGAGGAACTCCTCGGCAAGGCGGATCACGAAGGAGGGGATGGTCGCCGAGAACATATAGCCGTCGACCGGCCTCTTGGGCAGAAACTGCTGTACCCGCTTCATGTCGGGGTAGAACCCCATCGAGAGCATCCGGTCCGCCTCATCAAAGACAAAGATCTTCAGATGATCGAGGATCAGGGTCCCTTTCAGGAGGTGATCGAGGATACGCCCCGGCGTCCCCACGACCAGTTGCGCCCCCCCACGGAAGGCGTCCAACTGCGGGCCGTATTTGACGCCGCCGTAGACCACGGCGGTCCGCAATCCCAGTTCGCCGCCCAGAAGTTCCGCCTCGCGGGAGACCTGGGAGGCAAGCTCCCGGGTGGGGACGAGGACGAGGGCCTGACAGCCCTTCTTCGCCAGATCGATCCGCTGCAGGATCGGCAGGAGGAAGGCGCCTGTCTTGCCGCTTCCCGTATGCGACTGGACCATCATGTTCCGTCCGGCCATAATATAGGGAATCGCCCGGGCCTGAACCGGCAGCAATTTCGTCCAGCCCGCCTTGGCGCACGCCGCGCGGGACAGTTCGGGAAGTTCCTCGAGGGTCACCTCCGACAGCGCGTTCTCCGGTTCGACAACCCGTTCCCCGCCGGCCTCCTCCGGGCGGCTCTCCGCCTTCACCAATTGCGGTTCCACATCGGCCGCGGGGCCGTTTCCCATAGGTTCCTCTTGCATGATTCCTCTCTTTCGATGGACAGGGGCTGATCTTCCGTAAGCGGCCCTGAGCAGACTGTTGAAAAACGCCCACCTGCTGCGTTTCCCTCGTCCTTCGCCGTTCAACGTACCAGAAAGTACGCCTCGCGGCTCAGAACTTCGGGGGCCTTGCATATGGGCATTTTTGAACAGCCTGCAAAAGAGCCTGTTCCAACAGGCTCCTGGGTGAGACACCCTGGCCGGGAGGGATGCAACGCTTTCCTGCACGATTTTCCGATACCCATACGCCCCAAAAGGGGATTTGTCAAGGCCTTTGCTTTCTAAGTTACCGAATATCTGCAAACTTTTGAATCATCGGGACCCGGCGAGGGTTGGCAGCGGCAAGTTTCCCTTGAAGTCGTCCTCCCGATTTGCTAAGCGGGATCACGGATACCGCGGCAGTGGACCGCTTGACCCCAGGAGAAGTTCATGAATCAGCAAAAATATCCGCCCGCATCCCTCGCCTGGCTTGTCTGGGGTCTCGGCGCGGCCTTCTATTTCAACGGCTTTTACCACCGGGTCGCACCCGCCGTGATGACCGATCAGCTCATGGCCGAATTTCAGATCGGCGCCGCGGGGCTCGGCAACTTCACCGCCTTCTATTTATACAGCTACGCGCTGATGCAGATCCCCGCCGGTATCCTCGCCGATTACTGGGGCCCCCGGAAACTCCTGGCCGCCGGGGCGCTTGTCGCCGCCTGCGGAACCTTTCTGTTTGCCTCCTCCGCGTCGATCCTGCCGGCCAATCTGGGACGGCTCCTCATCGGCGGCGCGGTCGGGGTCGCCTTTGTCGCGATCCTCCGCCTCGCGACGCGCTGGTTCGAATCCCGCTTTTTTGCGACGGTGAGCGGTCTCACGCTCTTTTGCGGCGTCGGCGGCGCCGTGTCCGCCGGGGTTCCTCTCCGTTTCCTCGTCGACGGTTTCGGCTGGCGGCCCGTGATGTTCGTTGCGGCGGCCGTTCTGATCCTCATCGGGGCGGCCATCTGGACGATCGTCCGGGACGATCCCGCCGAACGGGGATACCGGAGTTTCGCCCCTCCCGAGCGGCGGGCCGCTTTTTCGCCGGCGAAGCTCCGGGAAGACCTGATGACGGTGTTCCGCTTTCGGAATACCTGGCCTCTGTTCTTTGTCGGCTGCGGTTTGACGGGGCCGGTTCTCACCTTTACCGGGCTCTGGGGCGTCCCGTTTTTGAAGACCCTCTACGGGATCACGACCGCGGAAAGCGCCGCCATCACATCGATGCTGCTCATTTTTTATGCCATCGGGGGGCTGTTGATGGGCGCCCTGTCGGACCGGATCGGCCTGCGCAAGCCCGTCCTCCTCGCCGGATCGGTCCTGGCGCTTTTCTGCTGGATTCCGATCCTCTTCCTCCCCAACCTCCCCGTCTGGCTGCTCATGGCCCTGGTCATCGCCGTCGGTCTGACCTCCGGATCGGTCATCATCGGTTTCGCCTTCGCGAAGGAATCCGTTCCATCCCGGTTTGCCGGCACGATCAGCGGGGTATACAACATGGGCTCCATCATCGGGGCCATGTTCCTCCAGCCGGCCATCGGCGTAATCCTGGATCTCTCCTGGCGGGGAATCTTCGCCGGCGGCGTCCGGATCTACCCCGTGGCCGCCTACCGGTCGGGATTTGTGCTGATGATCCTCTGCTCCTCGCTGGCGGCAATGGCCATCGGCTTCACCGCCGAAACCGGCTGCCGTCAGGTGGGGGTGCCGGACAGAGACGATGCATGAAACCGCCAGGGACGGAAGCGCCAAGGACCACTTGATGTTTTCAAAGCGCTGGATTAGAATACCTCCGGTTTTCACCCCAATTCAATTGAGGAACAGAGGATCTTATGCCCATCTATGAATTCCACTGTAAGTCCTGCAACACCGTTTTCAGTTTTTTCTCCCGGGGGGTGAACACGGCGAAGATTCCCGCATGCCCGGTATGCCGGCGACCCCTGAAACGGCAGATGTCGCTCTTCGCAAAAGGTTCCCGGGGAAAAGAGGCGCCGGCCGGTGACGATATGCCCCCCATCGACGAAGCGAAGATGGAGAAGGCGATGGCGATGCTCGCCGGGGAGGCGGAGAAGATCAGCGATGATGATCCGCGTCAGGCCGCGCAACTCATGCGGAAGCTGACCGATGCGACCGGCCTCTCCCTCGGTTCCGGTATGGAGGAGGCCTTGAGCCGCCTGGAAAAGGGGGAGGACCCGGACCGGATCGAGGAGGAGATGGGGGATCTGCTCGAGGGGGAGGAACCCTTTCTCAGCGGGGGAAAGGGAAGGAAAGGAGTCCGGCAACCGAAACCCCGTGTGGACGAAACCCTCTACGACCTGTGATTAAATCTTCAGCAGCCCCTCCGGCGTCTCGACGAGAAAATCAGGATGGGCGGCAACGAGCCGCTCCCGGCTGTGCCAGCCCCAGGTGACGGCCACCGTCCGGACGCCGGCGGCCCGGGCCTCCACGATGTCTCCCGTCGTATCGCCGATGTAGAAGGTTCTCTCCGGAGGGATGCCGTATTTCGCAAGGGCGTGATCGATCTTTTCCTTCTTGCTGATGAGGAAATCGGAGCCGAGAACCTCCTCGAAATAGGGATCGAACCCGAAGCGTTCGAGCATCCGGCGGATGGTCCGGGATCCGTTGGAGGAGATGACCGCAAGCAGATGGTCCTTCTTCAGGGATTCGAGGACGGGGAGGAGGCCGTCGAAGGGGAGCATGGCATCGTAGTCGATCCCGGGCATGATCTCCTTCGCCGCCTGGGCGAAGGCGGCCAGATCCACACCCCGGTCCGCCATCGATTCGTAGAAATTGCCCTCGAAAAGCACCAGATAATCCTCCCGATTCTTCACAATCGGGGTCCCGATCCGCTCCAGGCAGTGCCTCACCGCCTCTGCGTAGAGATCCAGCGAGTCCGAGAGGACGCCGTCAAAGTCGAACAGAAACAGCTCCCTCCCTTTCACAGCGCAATCTCCAGACCGTCATACGCCAGGTCGATCCGGAGCGGCGAAGAAGGGTCATGGATCTTCAGGTAGTCGCGGGTGTCGGCCAGAAAACGGTCCAGCGCCTCATCCTCCGAGGTCGGCTCGCTGTGGAAGAGACAGAGACGCTTTACCCCGGCGCGGACGGCAAGTTCGACCCCGAGGAGGTTGCTGGAATGGCCCCAGGTTTCCTTCGGACCGATTGCGTCCACCAGGGGATACTGGGCATCGAAGATGAGCAGGTCGGCATCCCGGAAGAGATCGATAAACAGGTAATCCTCGGCCCCGAGCGCCTCCGTTCCGTGCTCCATATCGGTTGAATAGACGATCTTTTTCCCTTCCCGGATAAAGCTGTAGCCGTAGGATCCCCCGGGATGATTCTGGCGGAACATACGGACGGCGAATCCGGCGATCTCGTGCGGCTGTTCCGGATCGAGGGTGTGGAAAACGATCGTCGCCCCCAGGGATTGGAAGGGAACCGGAAAAAAGGGTGGACCCTGCTGGCATTGAAACGCCTGTTCAATGTCCGCATGGCCGCCGTAGATATGGATCTCCTGGTTGGGAAGATAGGCCGGGGTAAAGAAAGGGAAACCCTGGATGTGGTCCCAGTGGGGGTGCGACAGGAAAAGATGAAAAACGGCAGGCGAACCGGCCTTTCCGGAACGCATAAAGTCATTGCCGAAATCCCGGATGCCCGTCCCCGAATCGCAGAGAACGTAACCCTCGCCCCCGCTGATTTCGACGCAGGAGGTATTTCCCCCGTATCCTCCCCGGACGGCGAAGGGAAGCTCCCGGTCGATAAAGGTTTCAATCCACCCCTCGTTTGCGAGGTTCCAGGATCGGGATGCCCGGATGGCCCGGGAGATTTTCTCCCGGATCTGTCGCGCGGTGACCGACGCGGGCACCGAGCCTCGCGTCCCCCAGAAACGGACGTTCATAACCCCTCCCTAAACGGCTGATCTTCTCTCCCACATTCCGCCATTCCTCTCTTCCATCCTCACGTGCCGCCGCTTCCCGCATCGGTAGCCTGCCGCATCACCCGGGGGATGCCGGCCGCGAAGGGGGGCCGGACCAGACCCGCTTCGGTCACAATGGCCGTGATCAGGTTGCCGGGCGTCACGTCGAAGGCGGGATTCCAGACGGCAACCCCCTCCGGGGCGGTCCGAATGCCGCCCAGATGGGTCATCTCGTCCGGGTTTCGCTCCTCGATCGGGATCACCCCGCCGTCCGGCAGCGCCGGATCGATCGTCGAGAGGGGCGCCGCGACATAAAACGGAATCCCGTGCGCCCGCGCCAGAACCGCAAGGCCATAGGTCCCGATTTTGTTCGCCGTGTCGCCGTTTGCCGCGATCCGGTCCGCTCCGACGATGACCAGATCGACCTTTTTCTTCTGCATCAGGAAACCCGCCATATTGTCCGCGATCAGCGTGCAGTGGATTCCCTCCCGCACGAGCTCCCAGGCGGTCAGCCTCGCCCCCTGCAGGACGGGGCGGGTTTCGTCCGCGTAAACATGGAGCGTCTTGCCCTCCTCCCGGGCCGCACGGATGACGCCCAGGGCCGTCCCGTAACCGGCGGTGGCAAGCGCTCCGGCGTTGCAGTGGGTCAGGATCCGGGCGCCGTCCGGGATCAGTTCGCAGCCGTTTTGGCCGAGACGGCGGTTGATTGCGATATCCTCCGCGCCGATCCGGATCGCCTCGGCCGTCAGGGACTCCCGGACCGAACGCATCGAGCCGTTCCCCGCACCTTTCGGGGCTTTTCCCGCTTCGCAAGCCACGGCTGCATCAAAGCACCGCTTCATCCGTTCAATCGCCCAGAAAAGATTCCGGGCCGTCGGGCGCGTGGCCGCGAACTGCGTACAGATCCCGTCGAAGGCCCGCCGGAAGGCCTCGGGGGAGGAGTCGGGAAGATGGAGCGCGCCCAGCGCGATCCCCATCGCCGCGGCGACGCCGATCGCCGGGGCGCCGCGGACGGTCAGATCGTTGATCGCCGCGATGACTTCCCGGTAATCGGTACAGGCCACATGTCTTTCCGCAAGCGGCAATGCCCGCTGGTCGATCATCACGACAGCGGCGTCTTGCCAGAAAATGGTGCGGATCGCCTCTTCCATTACCCCTCGCCCGCCAGCATCCTCTTGATGAGGTCGTTGATGAGCTGGGGATTGGCCTTACCCTGTGTCGCCTTCATCACCTGGCCGACGAAAAAGCCGAAGACCTTCTCCCTTCCGGCCCGGTACTGGGCGACCTGTTCGGGATTCTTCTCCAGGATCCCGGCGACCGTCTCGGTGAGGGCCCCCTCGTCGGTGATCTGAACGAGTCCCTTCTCCGCAATGATCACCTGTGGCGTCTTACCGCTTCTGTACATCGCCTCGACGACCTCCTTGGCCATCTTCCCGCTGATCGTCCCCTCCTGGATGAGACGGATCATCCCGGCAAGGGATGCCGGCGCGATGGGGCATTCCCGGATCTCCCTCTTCTCCTCGTTGAGGAACCGCAGCACGTCGCCCATAACCCAGTTGGCTGCGATCTTCGGCTGGCCGGAGAGCTTGACCACCTCTTCGTAGTAGTCCGCCAGGGCACGGCTTGCGGTGAGAACCCCCGCATCGTAGGCGGAGATCTGATAATCCCGGACGAACCGCTCCCGCTTCTCCAGCGGGAGTTCGGGCAGTCCCTTCCGGACCTCCTCGATCCAGGCGTCGTCGATCACGATCGGAACCAGGTCCGGATCGGGGAAGTAGCGGTAGTCGTGGGCCTCTTCCTTGCCCCGCATGGATTGGGTCACCCCCGCCGTATCGTCCCAGAGGCGCGTCTCCTGGACCACCTCGCCGCCGCCTTCGAGAACGTACTGCTGGCGCTTGATCTCGTATTCGAGGGCCCGCTGGACGTTTCGGAAGGAGTTCATGTTCTTGAGCTCCGCCCGTGTCCCAAAGGGGTCGGTCCCCCGGGGCCTAAGCGAGACGTTCGCGTCGCAGCGGAAACTCCCCTCCTCCATATTTCCGTCGCAGATTTCGAGATAGACGAGGATCTCGTGAAGACGTCTGAGGTAGGCCGCGGCCTCCTCGGCGCCCCGGATGTCCGGCTCGCTTACGATCTCGATCAGCGGCACGCCCGTCCGGTTCAGATCGACCATGCTCACGGGGTTTCGCTCATCGTGCATCAGCTTCCCCGCATCCTCCTCCATATGGATCCGGGTAATCCCGATCCGCTTCTTCCCGCCGTTCATTTCCACCTCGACCCAGCCGTGCTCGGCGGGTGGTGCGGCGTACTGGGAGATCTGGTACCCTTTGGGAAGGTCGGGGTAGAAGTAGTTCTTTCTGGCGAAGCTGCACTCCGGGTTGACCCGGCAGTTCGTCGCCAGGGCCATGCGGATCATGAACTCCACGACCTTCCGGTTGAGCACCGGCAGCACCCCGGGCATCCCGAGGCAGACGGGACAGGTATGGGTGTTGGGCGCCGCCCCGAACTTTGCCGAGCAGCCGCAAAATATCTTCGTATCCGTGAGGAGCTGGGCGTGGATCTCCAGCCCGATGACCGGTTCAAATTCCATTATAGCGTGGGTCTCCTTTGCTCGATATGGGCCTGTTGCTCGAACGCCCCGGCGAACTGGATGAGCCGCCCCTCCTGGAAATGGCCTGCCAGGAACTGCACCCCGACGGGAAGTCCGGCCCGTGTGAAACCGCAGGGAACGGAGATCCCCGGGATCCCGGCCAGGTTGGTCGAAATCGTGAAGATGTCCGACAGGTACATCTGCATGGGATCGTCGGTCCGTTCGCCGACCTTAAAGGCCGGCGTGGGTGTCGTGGGGGTCAGGATCACGTCGCACTTCGCAAACGCCTCGTCGAAATCCCGTTTGATCAGCCCCCGGACCTGGGATGCCTTCTTGTAGTAGGCGTCATAGTAGCCCGACGAGAGGGCGTAGGTACCGATCATGATCCGCCGCTTCACCTCGGCGCCGAAGCCGGCGGCCCGGGTCTTCTTGTACATCTCCAGCAGATCACGGCCCTCTGCGGAGCGGAAGCCGTACTTCACGCCGTCGTAGCGGGCAAGGTTGGAACAGGCCTCCGCCGGGGCGACGACGTAGTAGACGGCGAGACAATACTCGGTGTGGGGCAGCGAAACCTCGATGCATTTGGCCCCTGCCTTCTCGACGACCCGGATCGCCTCGCGGACGGCCGCCTCGACCTCCGGGTCGATCCCGGCGATGAAGTACTCCTTCGGGATCCCGACTCTCCACCCCTCGATCCCCTTTCCCAGGAACTGCCGGTAGTCGGGGACCTCCTCCGGAACGGAGGTCGACTCTTTGGGATCGTAGCCGGCCAGGACGTTCATCATGATGGCGCAGTCCTCCACATCCTTCGTGAAGGGGCCGATCTGGTCGAGCGACGAGGCAAAGGCGATCAGGCCGAAGCGGGAGACCCGGCCGTAGGTCGGCTTCATCCCGACGACGCCGCAGAGGGCCGCCGGCTGGCGAATGGAGCCGCCCGTATCCGATCCGATCGAGGCGATGCACTCGTCCGCTGCCACCGCCGCCGCAGAGCCGCCGCTGGAGCCGCCGGGGATCAGATCGAGATCCCAGGGGTTCCGCGTCACGCCGAAGAAGGAGGTCTCCGTGGAGGAGCCCATCGCGAACTCGTCCATGTTCGTCTTGCCGGTGAAAACCGCGCCCGCAGCCCGCAGCTTCTCCACAACGGTCGCATCGTAGGGAGGGATGAAGTTTTCGAGGATCCTGGAGCCGCACGTGGTCCGGACCCCCTTCGTGCAGCAGATGTCCTTCAGCGCGATGGGGATCCCCGTCAGTGCTCCCATCTGGCCTTTCCGGATGTTCTCGTCCGCCCGCGCCGCCTCGGCCATGGCCGACTCCCGCATCAGGGTGATGTAGGAATGGACCTCCTTTTCAACGGCGTCGATCCGGCCGAAGACGGAGGCGGTAATCGCCGCGGAGGTGGTCTCCCCGGCCCGCAGCCGGTCCTGCAGTTCGTGAATGGTCAACTGATATAATTCCATTACTATCCTATTTCCTTATCAGGTTGTTGAAAAAACCGCTGATCCAAGGCTGTTCAAAAACGTCTGGATGCAAGGCCTCCGAAATCCTGAGCCGTGAGGCGTACTTTTGGGTACGTTGAACGGCGAAGGATGAGGAAAACGCAGCAGACGGGCGTTTTTCAACAGCCTGTCAGTCGATCACCTTGGGGACCACAAAGCACCCCCCCCGCGCCTCCGGGGCGTTGGCCAGGGAGGCCTCCGGGGGGAGGGACACGCCGACCGCATCCTCCCGGAAGGCGTTCTTCCGGGCAATCGCATGGGTAACCGGCTCGACACCGGCCGTATCGACCTCACCCAGTTTGTCCATATACAGAAGGATGTCGTTCAACTGGGAGGTGAATTTTTCCATCTCCTCCGCGCCAAACTCCAGCCTTGCCAGGTGGGCCACATGGGCCACCTGCTCCTTGTTGATTTTGATATTATCCAAAATGAATCACCTCTATTTTAAAAGACCGGCCAGAAGGGTTCAATCTTCTCCCTGACCCGCCCGATCAGGCGGCTGCACGTTTCATCCCTGTCCGCGGTCATTCGGTTCAGGGCCTCCTCCGTCACCCGGGTTTCCCCAAGGAGCTCCTGGAGAACCGCCCGTACGGACTTGGTCAGGCCCTGAACGTTATACCCGCCCTCGAGAACCAGAACCAGACGGCCGTTGCAGCACTCGTCGGCCAGGTTGAGGAGGACCCTGGTCAGGCAGGCGAAGCCTTCCGGCGTAACCTTCATCTCCCCCAGCGGATCGCCGATATAGATGTCGAAACCGGCGGACACCAGGATGACCTCCGGACGAAACATCCGGGCGACCGGACAGAAGATCTCGCGGAATACGCGGAGGTAGAAGGCATCGTCCGCCCCGGGCCGCAGCGGGACATTGATCGTGTAGCCGAGCCCCGGCCCTTTCCCCGTCTCCTCCAGGCCGCCTGTCCCCGGATAGGCGGGGGACTGGTGCGTGGAGCAGTAGAGAACCTGAGGGTCCTCGTAAAAGGCCTCCTGGGTGCCGTTCCCGTGATGGAGATCCCAGTCGACGATCAGGATCCGCTCCATGCCCCACCGGGCCAAGGCATGCCGGGCGCCGACGGCAATGTTGTTAAAGATACAGAACCCCGCGGCCTCCGCGGCCTGGGCATGGTGCCCCGGCGGCCGGATCAGTGCGAAGGCGTTGTCCGTCTCCCCGGAAACCACGCTGTCGATGGCGTTCATGACCCCCCCGGCCGCCAGCCTCGCCGTGTCGTAAGTATCGGCGGTTGCGACCGTGTCGGGGTCCAGCATCGTCATCGCCTTTCCCGCCGATTGGGCGATGAAATCGATGAAGGAAGACCGATGGACCCTTTCCAGCTCTTCGCGCGTGGCGTGCCTCGCATCGATCCCGGTGTATTTCCACGCCATATCGGGATTGTCGAGCATCTCGTAGATCGAAACGAGCCGCTGGGGAGTCTCCGGATGGCTGAATTCGGACCCGTGCCGCAAATAGCGCCTGTCCTTCACAATCCCCGTGTTCTTCGACATCGGCCACCTTCCCTTGGGGGTGAACTCATCGCCTCGGATAGGGGATCGTTTTTAACACAAAAACCCTTAAATGGCAAAAGATTTTGCGGACGCGCGCTCCCCGGAATAAACATTGACAAACATTTCCGTCTGCGGGTATAAGCCCGAATCCGGGATCTTTTTTGGAGAGGATAGACTGCTTTCAAAGAAACGTCCCGGAGGTTTTCAAGAGAAAGGGGTGGGAGCATGTTTGGTATCGGTATGCCGGAGCTGCTGGTGATTGCGGTGATCGCCCTGCTCGTGGTGGGCCCCAAGAAATTGCCCGATATCGCCAAAGCGCTTGGAAAAGGTCTCTCCGAATTCCGCAAAGTGACCACAGAGGCCACCGACACGATCAAGGAGACGCTCAAGACGGACGAGCTGAAGAAGGACATGGATGGACTCAAGGATTCCCTGCTCTACGGGAAGGGGGACGAGAAGACCCCCTCCGCCGCTCCTTCCGCCGCGCCCGAAGGGGCAGGGAGTGACACCCCGAAACCTGCCGATTCCAAACCCCAGGCCTGACCCTTTCCGGAGCCGCACAAGCCATCTCATCTATGGAAAATGAAACGCCTGAAGAAGAAAAACTGCCGCTGACGTCGCACCTCGAAGAGTTGAAGACAAGGCTGATCCGCATCCTCATCGTCCTGGGCATCGGTTTCGGCGTCTGCTATCTGTTCAAGGACTGGTCCTTCCGGGTGATCACCAAGCCCCTCGTCGACGCCATGCCGGCCCAGAGTTCGATGATCTTTACCGGGCTCCCGGAGGCCTTCTTCATCCACATGAAGATCGCCTTCTTCGCCTCCCTGTTCCTGACGGCCCCCTACACCCTCTTCGAGCTCTGGCGCTTCATCTCTCCCGGGCTCTACAAGGATGAAAAAAAATACGTCTTTCCGTTCATCTTCTTCTCCACGATCCTTTTCCTCGGCGGCGTTCTGTTCGGCTACTTCATCGCGCTGCCGCCGGCCTTCAGCTTCTTCGTCAGTTTTTCCACGGATTTTCTGAAGCCGATGATCTCCTTCCGGGAGTATCTCAGCCTGACGCTCAAATTCCTACTCGCCTTCGGCCTCTGTTTCGAGATGCCGGTCTTCATGTTCTTCCTGGCCAAGCTCGGCGTTGTCAACGCGAAGATGCTCGCAAAACAGAGGCGCTACGCAATCCTGATCATCTTCATCGTCGCCGCCATCCTGACCCCCTCTCCCGATGTGATCAGCCAGGTCCTGATGGCGATTCCGCTGATGATTCTCTACGAGGTGAGCATTGTTGTCGCAAAGTTCGCCCGCAGGAAAAAGCCGGCGCCGGAAGAAACCCCGGAAGAGACCGAAGTCGCGGAAAAAGAGGAAACGAATCAACCATGACCGTTCAGCGTCCCGCCCCGCGAAAGAGGAGATCGTCTTCCCGACGCTCCCTGCTGGGGATCATCATCGTTGTGGCCCTCGTACTCTTTATCGGCGCCGCCCTGGCAGGAACCAGCCTGGTCTATTACGTGCTCTTGAAGGAGCTCCCCAGCATCGCCGCCCTGAAGGACTACCGCCCCAGCATCACGACGAAGGTCTTTGCCGACAACAACGAGCTGATCGACGAATTTTTTCTCGAGGACCGGAAGGTCATCAAGTACGAAGAGATCCCGAAAATGGTGATCCAGGCCTTCGTCGCCTCCGAGGACGCCCGCTTCTTCCAGCACGGCGGCTTCGACATGCAGAGCATGTCCCGGGCCTTTTTCAAAAATCTCGAGGCGGGCAAGATCGTCCAGGGGGGGAGCACGATCACCCAGCAGGTGGCCAAATCCCTCTACCTCTCCCCGGAGAAGAGCTACATGCGGAAGATCAAGGAGGCGCTCCTCGCCTACAAGATCGACCGGTATCTGACCAAGGAAGAGATCATCACCCTCTATCTGAATCACATCTACCTCGGTCACGGAACCTATGGCGTCGAGGCCGCCGCCCAGGGGTATTTCGGGAAAAGCGCCCGGAATCTGACGGTTCCGGAGGCGGCCCTGCTGGCGGGGCTTCCCAAGGCCCCCAGCAACTATTCCCCCTATCTCCACCCGGATCGGGCCTACCAGCGGCAGGCCTACGTCCTCAACCGGATGTTCGAAGACGGCTATCTCGGCCAGCAGGAGAGGGACCGGGCTCTCTCCACGGTTGTCAAACTCCGCTCGATCAAGCCGAAGGACAAGATCGCCCCCTACTTCATCGAAAATATCCGCCGCTACATCCAGGAGAAGTACGGTAACGACGTCCTCTACAAGGAGGGCCTCGAGGTCTACACGACACTCAACATCCAGATGCAGAAAGCGGCGCGCGATGCGGTGGAGCAGGGCCTCAAGGAGATGGAAGAGCGCGAAAAATATGAGAAGGGGAAAATCCAGGGGGCCCTCTTCGCGATGGAGTCGAAGACCGGCGCCATCCGGGCGATGGTCGGGGGGCGCGATTTCCAGCGGAGCGAGTTCAACCGCGCGACCCAGTCGCGGCGCCAGCCCGGATCGGCCTTCAAGCCGCTCATCTATACGGCGGCCTTCGACAAGGGGATGACACCCGCGACGGTGATCGTGGACGCCCCCATCGTCTATCCGGATCCCCAGCAGCCCGACGGGGTCTGGAAACCGAGAAATTTCGATGAGAAGTTCCAGGGGCCCACGACGCTGCACAACGCGCTGATCCACTCCCGGAACATCATCACGATCAAGGTCCTCGAAGAGATCGGCGTGGACTACGCCGCGGCCTACGCGACCAACATGGGGATCTCCTCGCCCCTCTCCCGGAACCTCTCGATGGCCCTCGGAACCTCCGGGGTCACGCTCCAGGAGCTGGTCCGGTCCTACGGCGTCCTGGCGAACGAGGGGAAGCGGGTGCAGCCCTTCTTCATCAAGAAGATCGTCGACCGGACAGGGCATGTCTTCGAGGAGACGCAGCCGAAGGTGGAACAGGTGATCGATCCGCGGATCGCCTTCATGTCGAGCTATGTCATGCAGGACGTCGTCGAAAGCGGGACGGGCCAGCGGGTGCGGAAGCTCGGCCGGCCGGTCGCCGGCAAGACCGGGACGACGGACGATACACGCGATGCCTGGTTCATGGGATTCACGCCGTCGCTGGTCGCCGGCGTCTGGGTGGGCTTCGATCAGGAGCGGTCCATGGGCCGGCTGGAGGTCGGCGGCCGAGCCGCGGCCCCGATCTGGCTCTATTTCGCGGAGAAGGCCCTCCAGGGGACCCCGGTCGAGGTCTTTCCCGTACCGGACGGAATTGTCTTCGTCAAGGTCGACCCCAAGACCGGCCTCCCGGTCAAACCCTCACACCGTGGGGCGATTTTTGAATGTTTCCTGGAGGGGACGTCGCCCGAAGACGCCGATACGATCGAGCCCGCCAATCTTCCCGGCGGTACGCACCGCTTTGACACGGACCCCAACTCCTGACGACAGGAAACCATCTAAAAAACACCGCTTCAAAATTGAGATCATTGACTGAGACCAAAAATACTCGATTTTGTCAGGACCCTCTGTTTCATATTGCCATATCGAATCATTCCGTCTGAACGATCTATAGACGGTCGCTGGGGTGAAGAATGGGAGGACATATGGTCTCTTTAAAGGATACCTGTCCCGTCATCCACTCGGAACAGGAACTTGGGAAGGCCCTGCAGACAGACAGGGTGGTCGCCCTTTTTTACGCCTCCTGGTGTCCTTTTTGCGTCAAGGTGTTGCCAGCCTTTCAGAAAAGCGTTCCAGGAGAGGGGAGGAACCTGATCGTCGTCCAGGATGATCAGGAGACCATGGCGGAGACCTATGCCGTGAAGGTGTATCCGACCCTGCTTTGCTTCGAAAAGGGGGCGGTAACCAGACGTCTGGACGGCGTGCTGGGCATCGGGATCAGCGACAAGGATCTGAAGGCGTTCGTGGATTCCTGTCCTCGGGCATGACGGGCGGGCAGCATCACGAGCGGAGGCTCCTTCCAATCATCGGATTCTCAGCCAAAGACCTGGAGGCAACGTATGTCGTCCTTGGAATTTGATGTCAATACCCTGCGGAATATCCCTTTGTTCAACAGCATTATCAACTCACTTCATGACGGCGTCCTGATCGCCGATGATCAGGCATACATCAAATATGTCAACACCTCCTACCTGCGATTAACCGGGGTAAGCGACAAGGATGTCCTGAACAAAAAGGTTCAGGTAGTCCGGAAGGGGGCCCGTTTGCCGGAGGTGCTGAAGACTGGAAAACCTCTGCTCGGGATCAAAAGGAAGGTCAACGACATAGAATATATTGCCGATATCAGTCCGATTTTCTTCAACCAACGGGTCGTCGGGGCGATCTCCGTCGTCCGCGATATCACGGAAGTGGTCGCCTTGAGCAACAAACTGAAGGATTATACCCACCGGGTCATGGAATTGCGCAACAAGGTCAGGGAAATCCACCGGGCGCACTATCGTTTTGAAGATATCATCAGCCGAAGCAAAGAGATGGAAAAGGTAAAGGAAATGGCCAAGCGGGTGGCGGCCAGCGACATGCCCGTGCTCGTCTTGGGAGAGAGTGGATCCGGAAAAGAGCTCTTTGCCCATGCGATCCACAATGCAGGTCCCCGGAGCAACAGCCCCTTTGTCCCGGTCAACTGCGCGGCTTTTTCTCCCCAGCTCCTTTCGAGCGAACTATTCGGATATGAAGAAGGGGCCTTTACGGGGGCCTTGAAGGGGGGAAAGTTGGGCCTCTTTGAGATCGCCAACGGGGGAACGCTTTTCCTGGATGAGATAGGAGACATGGAGTATGAACTCCAGTCCAAACTCTTGAGGGTCCTGGAAACGGGCGAGTTCATGAGAATTGGGGGCACAAAACCCATCAGGGTGGATGTCAGGATTATCTCCGCCTCGAACAGGGAGATCGAGAGGTTGATCCTCGAAACAAGGTTCCGGGAAGATCTCTTTTATCGCCTGAATGTGATTTCCCTGGAGATACCGCCGCTACGGATGCGCCTGCAGGATATATCGCCCCTGGTGGAATATTACCTGGATAGGCTTTGCGCACGGCTGAAAAAGAGATACACCGCCTCCGATAAAACCCTCGATATCCTGAACCAGTATCATTATCCCGGAAATGTCCGCGAACTGTTCAATATCATCGAGTTTGCCGTAAACGCCTGCGAAACTCAGGAAATCATGCCGAATGATCTGCCGATCCTTTCCAAGGTCAGACCCCAACCCGCTCTTCACCGCGTGTTGTCCGATTCCACCCGGTCTTCGGAAAAAGAGGCGATTACGGAGGTGTTGAAAAGCTTCGGTAGGTCGGTCGAAGGCAAACGCAAGGCCGCCGGGCATCTCGGGATCTCTCTTGCGACGCTGTATAATAAAATCCGGCAACACAATCTTTAAGGAAATCCCTGCCGGTCGATACCCCCGGAAAGGGATTCACGGAAAGGGGCCCTGCGGGAAATGCAGGGCCCCTTTCCGTGAACAGGTGCGATATTTCAGGCTAAATGCGCGGGAAAGGAATGACGCCCAGGATCAGGCAGGCAATGGTCATCACGATCGTCACCGAGAAAGCCCACCAGAAGATGAATTTCTGATGCTCGCCCAGCTCGACGCCGCAAAGGCCGATGAGGATGAACGTCGATGCGGTCAGCGGGCTTAAGGGGAAACCCGTCGTCATCTGCCCCAGTACCGCCGCTCGTCCGATGATGGCCGGCTCGATGCCGAACGCCTGGGCCGTCTGGCTGATGATGGGAAGGACGCCGAAATAGTAGGCATCCGGTGTTAAAAGGAGACTGAAGGGCATGCTCGTGACGGCCACAATCACGGGGATGAAGGAACTGAGAGTACTGGGGATGAGGGAAACCAGCGTTGTGGCCATGGCCTGGATCATCTTCGTGCCTCCCAAAATTCCGGTGAATATCCCCGCAGCAAAGATCATGGAGGAGACAAACGCCATGTTCTTTGCCCAAGCATTGATCCGTTCATGCTGAGCTTGAACGGTGCGATAGTTCAACGGCAGGGCGACAGCGACGCCCAGCATGAAGATGACGGCCAGGGGAAGCCAGGCACGGATCAGTGCGACGATCACGATCAAGGCCAGGATCAGGTTGATCCAGAACAGTTTTGGCCTGCGGATGGCTTTATCCTCTTCGGAAAGCTGAACCTCCAACTGGACACCGTCCAGAGATGAGGAACCATTGACTCCCAACCTTTTGCGTTCCATCCTTCCGATCAGGTAGGCACAGAAACACCCCCAAATAACACCGATGATCATGGGGATCAGGACGGGCGTAAAAAGCTGATCGGAGGTGACATGCAAAGAGGCCATGGCCCTGGCCGTGGGTCCGCCCCAGGGGATGATGTTCATGGCCCCCGCCCCCAGACAGACGCACCCGGAAAGTGCCAGCATTCGCATGTTCAGGCGCTTGAAGATCGGCACCATCGCCGAGCAGGTGATCATGAAGGTGGTGGCGCCATCCCCGTCGAGGGCCACGAGCACCGTCAGGACGAACGCGCCCACACAAACCTTGACCGGGTCCCCCTTGAGGAGGCGGACCAGCCTGTTGATCAGCGGGTCAAAAAGTCCCACGTCCAGCATCAGGCCGAAAAACAGGATGGCAAAGGCGATCATTACGCCGACCGGGGCTACCTTCAAGATCCCGTCGAGCATCATCTTGCCGATCGCTGCCGGGGCGTAGAGACCGGTTACATAGGACCCGACAATCGCGGCGATGGCCGGGATCATGATCAGGGCGACATGGACGGACAGCCGTCTGGTCATGATGAGAGCTAAAAATGCAAAAATGGTCAGAAAACCTAAAAATGACAGCATGTTTTTCCCTCCTTTTTTTCAGATGTGACCCCGCGGCGAGCCGCCAATCCAATCTCTCCGCGGCAAGTTGCGGGGAATCTTCAATCCTTAAGAGGAATAAGCCCTCCGTCTATGCTCGCTTACCCCGCAGCAAACTGCGGGGAATGGCTCGCTGGCGGATTCAACTCCGAATCAGCCCATGATACCGTCTTGCTTTAAACGTGTATACTCCTCCTTGGTTATCCCCAGGATCTCGGTTAAAACCCGCTCCGTGTGCTCGCCATGAAGCGGCGCCGTGGTTCGGATGGTCGGCTTCATCCGGGTGAATTTGATCGGACAGGAGACCACGTTCATCGTGCCTCCGAGAGGGTGGTCCATCTCGACGATCATCTCCCGGGACTTTGCAATATGCGGGTCGTTGCAGATTTGATCCACGCTCAGGATCGGGGAGCAGGGAACGCTCGCTTCCATCAGGAGCGATACGATCTCGGAAACCTTTCGTTTGGAGGTCCATTGGGTGACGATCTCCTCCAGACGAACCACGTTTTTGACTCGATCCCTGTTGGTTAAAAATTCGGGATCCTCCATCAGCCCCTTCTGGCCGATCACCTTACAAAACCGTTTCCAGACCTCCTGTCCCCCGACACCGATCACGACCCAGCCGTCTTCCGCGGCAAAGGAGTCGTAAGGTGCAATGAATTCATAGCGGTTTCCGACCCTCTGGGGGATGCGGCCCTCCGCCAGATAGATCTGGATCACCGTCTCCATGGCGCTGACCACGGAGTCCACAAGTGCCACGTCAACCCTCTCGCCGAGACCGGTGCGTTCCCTGCCTTTGAGGGCCGCCAGAATGCCGATGCAGGCATTGAGTCCGGCCACGATGTCCGCCATTGCCGTTCCCGTCCTCGTTGGCGGGGAGTCGGGCCAACCCGATACGCTCATCAACCCGCCCATCGCCTGTCCGATGATGTCGTACCCGGGCCTGTCCTTGTAGGGCCCATACTGGCCGAAACCGGAAATCGAAGCATAGATGATCCCGGGATTGACCTCCCTGACGTCGTCATAGCTTAACCCAAGCCGATCCATCGTTCCCGGTTTAAAATTCTCCAACAGGATGTCCGATTTTTTCAAAAGACCCAGGAGAATGGCTTTGGCCTCCTGCTTTTTTAAATCCAGGACGATACTCTGTTTGTTCCTGTTTAAATTGGTAAAATAGGCACTTGTTCCCCGAAGAAAAGGGGGATAGCCCCTCGAGTCATCCCCCTTGCCCGGCTCTTCCACCTTGATGACCTCCGCCCCCATATCCGCCAGGAACATGGTGCAGAACGGTCCGGCCAGGACCCTGGTCATGTCCACCACCCTCAGACCTTTTAGGGCGCCATCTGAATGCGGTTCATCCTGAACGGCCATGGGACGGTTATCCTCCTTTGGTTGCGATCTGTTGCCATACATAACAAAAGTCATGCCATATAAATACTGCTGATATTACTTCTGATTTATCCGATGAGGGCAGGAAATCGCTTATAGAATTCTAAAAATTCAGAAATTGATATGCAGGTCCATCGAACCCGCATTCCTTACCCTTCCTGATAGAGCTTTGTTGACCCCAACAACCTGAAAAAATCATCTTGACAACGGTTTCCCTTTCCGGTAGGGTGCGCTTTCAATTTTCGAATGGAAGGAATTGTTGTGAACCATACATCGTCGAACAGCCTGCTTCTCGTACTTGGCGTCGTAGTACTCGTACGCACGGGGGCTGCTGCTCGGCGTCTTTGATGGGATAACATAAAAGACGAGAGCCGCGGACCCCGAAAGGTCCGCGGCTTTTTTGTTTTTGAGAAAAGCCGCGGTTCGGAGGAATCGGCGGCTTTTTTATTTTTTTTGCTGAAAGGAGTTCAACATGGGAACCATCGGTGCGGATATTGTTTTGAAAACCCTGGCGGAGGAGGGGGTGGAGGCGATTTTCGGCTACCCCGGGGCCAACACCCTGCCGCTCAACGACCGGCTTGCCGACAGTCCCATCCGGCACTACCTGATGCGGCACGAGCAGGCGGCGGCCCATGCCGCCGACGGCTACGCCCGGGCCACGGGCAAGGTGGGGGTCTGCCTCGCGACATCGGGTCCCGGCGCCACGAACCTCGTCACGGGGATCGCCACCGCCTACATGGATTCGACACCCATGGTCGCCATCACCGCCCAGGTCAACAGCGACCTCTGGGGTCGGGACGCCTTCCAGGAGACGGACATCATCGGAATCACGATGCCGATCACGAAGCACAGCTTCATGGTGCGCGACGTAAACCAGCTCGCCTCGTCGCTCCGGCAGGCCTTCCAGCTCGCCAGCACCGGCCGGCCCGGTCCCGTCCTCGTGGACATCCCGCGGGACATTCTGAGCGCCGCCTGCGGCGAGCAGCCGAAGAGGATCCCGACCGCCCCGCTGAAACGGATCGAGAATCCGGAACAGCTCGAACGGATCGCCCAGGCCCTGAACCGGAGCGAACGGCCCGTCATCATCATCGGCGGCGGGGTCAAGTTGGGCGACGCCTGCGACCGGGCAACGGAGTTCGTGCAGACGGCGCGGGTTCCGTTTGTCACAACCATGATGGGGATCGGTTCCGTGGCGTACGCCAACGGCTTCAACCTCGGTTTCATCGGCATGCACGGCAACGAACTGGCCAACCGGACGGTCCACCAGGCCGACTTCATCCTCGCGCTGGGAACCCGCTTCACGGAACGGAGCACCTCCGTCATCGAGGAATTCGCGCCGCTCGCCACCGTAGCCCAGATCGACATCGATTCGACCTCCATCGGCAAGAACATCAAGGTGGATCTCGCCTACGAGGGGGACATCCAGGACGCGCTCTCGGCCCTGATCCCGCTGATCGTTCCCCGCGAACGGGAGGAGTGGATGGGGCGGATCGCGGCCGAACGCGAACTCCAGGAGGCGAAGCTCAAGGACGGGGGGTGCGGCCAGGCGGGGAACCTGATCCGCAAGATCCAGGCCGCCATGCCCCGGGAGACGATCGTGGTCCCGGATGTGGGGCTCAATCAGATCTGGACGGTCCGCACCTGGCAGAGCCATTCCCCCCGCAGCCTGCTCACCAGCGGCGGCATGGGGACGATGGGTTTTTCCGTTCCCGCCGCCATCGGCGCCAAGGTGGGCGCCCCGGACCGGGACGTGGTCGTCATCTGCGGCGACGGCGGGTTTTACATGAACATCCAGGAGCTGGGGACGATCAGCAGCTACCGCCTGCCGATCAAGATCGTCGTGATCAACAACGGCCATTTGGGGATGATCCGGCAGATCCAGGACCTCTTCTACGAATCGCGTTTCACGGAAAGCGAACTGGGGGATACGGTCGATCTGACGGCCGTGGCAAGGGGTTTCGGCATCCCCGCGGAGCGGGTCGCCGTGGACGATGACCCGGCGGAGGCGATTGCCCGGATGAGCGCCGCCGAAGGCCCCTACATGGTGGAGGCGATGGTCGATCAGAACAACTACGTCTATCCGATCATCCCCCCGGGCTGTTCCAATATGGAGATGATCTGCGGAAAATAGATAGAAAGAAAGGAAAGGAATATGGCCATTGAAGAACGCACCATTTCGATGCTCGTGAACAACCAGCCGGGGGTCCTCTCGCGGATCGCCGGCGTCTTCAGCAGCCGGGGCTACAACATCCGGAGCCTCTGCGTCGCCGAGACGATCAACCCGGAGGTCTCCCGGATCACGCTGACCAGCCGGGCGGAGAGTGACTTTACGGAAAAGATCAAGAAGCAGCTCGACAAGCTCGTGGACATCATCTCCGTCACGGATTTCACCGGCGCCCCCGCCGTCCAGCGGGAGCTGATGCTCATCAGCGTGAAGCTCACCACGGAGAACCGCCGGGAGATCCTCCGGGCGATCGACCTCTTCGGCTGCCGGGTGGTCGCGATGAGCGAGGACTATCTGATCATGGAGATCACGGCAAACAAGGACAAGACGGCGGCGATCTTACGGTATTTCGAGCCTTTCGGCGTGGAGGAGATGAACCGGACCGGAGCGATCGCCGTTTTCCGCCAGAAGCGGGAGGAGTAAGGGTTCCCGCCGCACGCGGCGGGGAATGACGGAACAGCCTGCGGGGTCGGATGACCCCTTTACCAGGGCCGGTGCGCCGGCCCCATTCATATCAACAAAGGAGACAAACATGGCAAAGATCAATTTCGGCGGAGTGTGGGAAGAGGTCGTGACCTCTGATGAATTTCCATTGAGCAGGGCCCAGGAGGTCCTGAAGGGCGAGACAGTGGCCGTTCTGGGCTACGGCGTGCAGGGACCGGGGCAGGCGCTCAACCTCCGGGACAACGGCATCCGGGTGATCGTGGGGCAGCGCGAGGGCGGCGCCACATGGAAGAAGGCCGTCGAGGACGGTTTCGTTCCCGGGAAGACCCTCTTCCCCGTCGAAGAGGCGGCGAAGCGGGGGACAATCATCGAATACCTGCTTTCGGACGCGGGCCAGACGCAGATGTGGCCGACGCTCAAACCCTTCCTGACGAAGGGGAAAACCCTCTACTTCTCGCATGGATTTTCCATTACCTACCGCAGCCAGACAAACGTGATCCCGCCCGCGGACATCGACGTCGTCCTGGTGGCCCCCAAGGGATCGGGACGCTCGCTCCGCACCAACTTCCTCGACGGGAGCGGAATCAACTCCAGTTACGCGATCTTCCAGGACGCCTCGGGGAAGGCAACCGAGAAGACCATTGCCTTGGGCATCGCGATCGGTTCGGGTTACCTCTTCCCGACAACCTTCGAGAAGGAGGTGTTCAGCGACCTGACCGGTGAGCGCGGGATCCTGATGGGGGCGCTCGCGGGCGTCATGGAGGCGCAGTACAATGTGCTGCGGAAAAACGGCCACAGCCCGAGCGAGGCCTTCAACGAGACCGTGGAGGAGCTGACCCAGAGCCTCATCCGCCTCGTGGCGGAAAACGGGATGGACTGGATGTACGCCAACTGCAGCACGACCGCCCAGCGCGGCGCGTTGGACTGGAAAGGGCCTTTCCGTGAGGCTGTCGCCCCGGTCTTCGAAAAACTCTACGAGAGCGTCCGCTCCGGCGAGGAGACGCGGGTCGTTCTGTCGGTGAACAACGCCCCCGATTACCGCAAGAAGCTCAACGCGGAGTTGGAGACGATGAACAAGACGGAGATGTGGCAGGCCGGCGCCGCCGTCCGCGCGCTGCGTCCGGAGAACCGGAAGCGGTAATCCCGCCCCGTCTCCGCAGAACAGCTCCCCTCCCGGCATCCCTCCCCTCCCCGGGGAAGGATGCCGGGCTATTCTTTGAAAAGCCATCCGGAAAAAGTGTTTACTTTGTAGTCAACGGAAGGGAGCTTTACAGGAGCTTCAGCATTGCTGGAATATCCGGGACATCGGCCAATCGAGAACTCGGATGGGCCCTCAGGATATGCCCCGGCAGCGGCTTGCCGGCAAGGTTTTCGGCAAGTTCGACGCATTCAAGAAGCGGATCGATATCGAGCCCCGTTCCGATTCCCATCTTTTCAAACAGATGGACAAGATCTTCCGTCGGGACATTCCAGTATCCGAAGGCCAGTTCCATCGCCCCGTAAGGCGTCCCGCTCAATCCACCGATTGCGGTATAAAAAGTACGGACGCCCGCGTCATAAGCGGCCATGCAGTTGACCAGGGCCGACCCCCTCGTGTTGTGGAAATGAACCGCCAGGTTGGCGCCCGCATCCAGATCCAGAAGCTTCTTGATCATCTCCTTGACCTGTTTCGGATGGGCCATTCCCGCTGAATCGAGGAGAATGATCTCTTTTGCTCCCATGTGAATCAATGCCAGGAAGAGCTGCCGCACCTCGTTAAAAGAGACCTTCCCGGTGTATGGGCATCCGAAGGCGGTGTGCAGATAACAGCGGACGCCTCTGTCCGCCTTTTTCGCGGCTTCGAAGAGGGGGGGCAGGACTTTGTGCAGGGTTTCCCGCTTGGTTTTCTCGGTGCAGAGTTGATTGAAGACATCCGATGCCGCGACCAGCGTTACAATCTCATCGATCCCGACGGCCAATGCACGGCGGCAGCCGATCTCGTTGACCGCCAATCCGATGTAGGTCACCCCGGGCTTCCTGGGGAGCGCGGTCATGACCTTCTCGGCATCCGCGTTTTCCGGGATGAGCCGGGGATGGGTGAACGATGCGCACTCGATCTGCCTGAGCCCCGCATGGATCAGGCTGTTGATGTACCTGATCTTGTCCGCCGTGGCCGCACCGCCGCGCACGGCGGGAAGTCCATCACCGGGGGACACTTCAATGATCTGTATGCGATCTTTCCGTGCTTTCAAGATGTTCCAAAGCCTCTCGTAGAAAAATGGTCCGTGAAATCATTTTTCGACTTTGGATATACAAGCACATATCGTTCCATTCTCTTCAAGACGGCAGGCTTTGGACCCATTTCCTACGAAAGGCCATACTGCTTTATTTTGATATAGAACGTGCGCCTGCTGATCCCCAGCCTTTTGATCGCCTCTGTTCTGTTGGCCGATTTTTCCAGGGCGCCCTTGATGATATCCCTCTCCACGTCCTGCAGGATCTCGCCCAGTTGGGCGTCTCGGCTGGGAACGGGAACGGCTTCATCCGGTCTGCCTTTGGCCTCTTCCGGCAAGGCCGACCGGGAATGAAGGAAGCTGGGCAGGGAGCTTGGATCGATTGCGGTCCGGGAGGTCATGTTGACGGCATAATTGACAACGCCTTTAAGTTCGCGGACATTTCCGGGCCAGTGATAGGCCCGGAGGATCTCCATGCAGGGGGGGAGAAATTTATGACCGGGACGCCCGCTTTTAACATTGGCCGCCAGGAAATATTCGATCAGCAGAGGAATATCCCCCGCCCGGTCCCGAAGAGGCGGCAGATGAATGGAAAAGGTGTTCAACCGATAATAGAGATCCTCGCGAAAGGTCTTTTCCGCAATATTTTTTCCCAGATCTTTGTTGGTGGAAGAGATGACGCGCACGTCCACCTTCACATTGCGGTTTCCCCCCACCCTCTTGAAGCAGCCCTCTTCCAGGACGCGCAGCAGTTTGGACTGGACCTGAAGGGAGGCGTCCCCGATTTCATCCATCAGCAGGGTGCTTCCGTGGGCGGCCTCGAAGTAACCGGTCCTCCCCTCCATTCGGGCCCCGGTAAAGGCCCCTTTTTCATAACCGAACAGTTCGCTTTCGATCAGGGTGTCCGGAATGGCCGCGCAGTTGACATCGACAAGGGGCTTTTTGCTGCGTCGGCTTGCACGATGGATGGCCTGGGCGACGATCTCTTTGCCCGTGCCGCTCTCGCCGATGATCAGCACGGGAAGATCCGCCTTGGCCGCCCTTTGGGCGATCAGCAGGGCCCTCCTGAAGGAGGGATCCTCCCCCACCAGTTCCCTGAATTCGGGATCCGGAATCTCGGCCCGGATCTTTTCAACATCCATCCGGGAACCGGGAGAGATCGTCTGCCCCGAGATCGGATCGGCGCCTGTTTCTAAAACAGGCCTGGGCAAAATCAGATAGTGGCGATCTCCTTTGTTCGAAGCGTCTATAAAGTATACATTCATGGCGCACAACGCATCTTTTTCGGAGAGAAACAGCTCTTGAGGTGGTGATGCTTCCCGGGCGGATATCGGATCCGGATTCGGGATTCGCAATGCGCCGCCATGGGTTATCGCGTCTCGAATCAAGGAAAATCGCGTCTGAAAGGATTTATTCGCGTGAAGGACGACACCGTCCTGATTGATGATGGCGGCTGCATCGGAAAGATCGCCGAGGATATTGATCCACGAAATCCGTGTTCCCGTCATGACGCATCCCCCTGATTGTATACATTTCATACACGGCTTGGCAAGATTCGTCAACATCTTTTTCCACCCATCCGGGCAGGACCGGCGGCATCGGGAATCGACGCGGCACCCATGGCGCATATCGAGATCTGGTATGGTCTTTGCTTCGTATCCAGCCGGGGGATATGCCCCTTGACCAAAGATCTTTCCCAGCGGATGTCTTTCAAGGCATTTCTCGATTTAACAACACGAAAGGAGAAGGGCAATGAAGATACTTACCTTGGGTTGGAGATTTTTACTTACCTTCTGCATCGTCCTGGTGATGTGTTTCCCCGCCTGGGGACGGACCATCAAGATCGGCGTTATCGGCCCGATGAATTTTGTCCAGGGCAAGGGGCATTGGAATGGCGCCATCATGGCCGCCGAGGAGATCAATGCCAAGGGCGGCGTCCAGGTCGGCAAGGAAAAAATGAAGATCGAACTGGTCAAGGCCGACTCCAACGAGTTCCTGAACGTGACCGACGCCACCAATGCCATGGAACGCTTGATGACGAAGGACAAGGTGGATTTTGTCGTCGGCGGGTTCCGGACCGAGGCCGTCATGGCCATGCAGGACATTGCCATGGACTATAAAAAAATCTTTATCGGCTGCGGGGCCGCTGACCTCACCCTCTGCGAACGCGTAGCCAAAGACTACAATCGGTACAAATACTTCTTCCGGGGTACCCCCTTTCATAATATCTATCTGGTCCGCACCAGTTTCGCCCATCTGGGCATGGCTGCGGCGGTCCTCAAAAAAGAGTTGAACGTACCCATCAAATGCGCCGTCGTGGCGGAGAAGGCAGCATGGGCCGACGCCATGGTGGAAGCGGCCAAAGGCGTCATTCCCAAAATGGGGATGGAGCTGGCCGGGGTATGGAGGCCGTCTGCCGTGGCTACGGACGTGACATCCGAGCTTTCGGCCATACAGAAAAGCGACGCCAACCTGATCTTTACCATTTTCTCATCCTCCGTAGGCATTACGTTCGCCCGCCAGGCCGGAGAGCTTAAAGTTCCGGCCCTTCAAGTCGGCATCAATGTGGAAGCCCAAAAAGACGGCTTCTGGGAAGCCACCAAAGGCATGGGAAATTATGTCTTTACCATGAACACCTATATCCGGGGGGTCGAATACAATGACCTGACCAAACCTTTTGTGGAAGGCTATTTCAAGCGATTCGGCGAGGTCCCCACGTATACGGCCGATACGCATACCGCCATTGTCGAGGCGTTGGTCCCGAGCATTGAAGCCGTAGGGAGTCTGGATACCGACAAAATCGTGGCCCACCTGGAAAACCGCGAGTTCCTGGCGCCCAGCGGAAAAATCAAATACGAAAAGAATGCTCAAGGAAGCCCAACCCATGACTTGACCTGGGGGCCTGGGTATCTGACCAGCCTGGGGGGCCAGTGGCAGGATGGTAAATTTGTCGGCGTCTGGCCCAACCAATGGAAGGCCACCCCGACGTCCCCTGAGGTCACCTATAAGGGTATGGTCCCTTTAAAAATACCGCCCTGGATGAAAAAATAAATTTATGACGCTTGGTCGGAATTGAACAGGTCAGGGGTCTGCGGGAATCCGCAGACCCGACTCTTGCACTTAAGCCTCGCTTCCTGACCTGCATCCATCTTTCTCCATGGAGGCGTTATGAATATTATCATCTCCGGTCTCATCACAGGCAGTATGCTGGCCCTTTTGGCCATCGGGTTTTCTCTCATTTTCGGTGTGGCCCGTATCGTCAATATCGCCCATACGGCCTTCTATATGGTCGCATCCTACTGTATTTATTATTTGTCCGTCAAAACCGGTTTGAATCCCCTCCTGTCCATGCTGATCGCCGTTGCAGCGGTTACGATTCTGGGTCTCCTGGTTTATAAGTTCCTCATCGACCCGATCCGCGAACACGAGGGCGCCGTCCTGATCGCAACCATCGCATTGGCCATGGTGTTTCAGGAGATCGTCCTGTTGCTCTTCAAGGGCGACTACCGGACCGTCGATTTCCTGATTACCGGATTCTTTACGATCGGGGGAGTCAAGGTCTTCTATCAGCAGTTGCTGACCTTTGGCGTGGTTCTTTTGACGCTGGGCGCACTCTGGTTCTTGTTGATGAAGACCCGATTGGGGCTGGCCATCCGTTCCACGGCTGAGGACCGGGAAGTGGCCAACCTCATGGGAATGAACGAGAGCCGCCTGGCGATGATTACCCTCGGCATCTCCGTCGCGCTGGCGGGACTTACCGGCGCCGTTCTCGCACCGCTGACGGTCCTCAACCCCTACATGTGGATGGAGCCCTTGATTATGATGATGGCCGTTGTCGTTCTGGGCGGACTGGGCAGCATCAAGGGGAGTTTTGTCGCGGCCTTTATCCTGGGATTTACGGAAGCCCTGGTGGTATTTCTGATTCCCAAAGGCGCCTTCCTCAAGGGATCCGTCGCTTTGACGATCATGATCCTGGTGCTGCTGATCCGGCCGGAAGGTCTCTTCGGCGTATCTTTCGAGGAGGAGAGGTAGCCATGGGCCTGGTTCTGTTTTACCTCAAAAAGTTTTATAAAATCGTCCGCAATGAGGTGCTGGTCCTCCCCAGCCGGGTCATCGTCGCCCTTTTCTTTATCGTCCTCCTCGGACTGCCCCTGGTCACCCAGGATCCTTATGTTATCCGCATTATTATTCTGACCAGCATCTTTGCCATCCTGGCTGCCAGTTGGGATTTGCTGTCCGGTTTCACGGGTCAGATGAATTTCGGCCACGCCCTGTTCTTCGGGGTCGGGGCCTACTCATCGGCCCTGATCAATCTCCATGCCCATATTCCCCCCTGGGGAAGCGTGCCTTTGGGCGCCATGGTCGCCGTCATCGCGGGTCTCATTGTCGGCATTCCCTGCCTCAGGCTGAAACATACCTATCTGGCCCTGACCACCCTGGCCTTTCCGATCATCCTGACCGGAATCATTTTTGCATTGCCCGAATATACGGGCGGTGAATTGGGCGTCTCCGGGCTAAAACGTTTTACCAACTCCCTGATCGGCAATTACTATCTCCACGTTGTCACCATGCTTGTCCTGGCCGTCATCATGTGGAAAATAACCGATTCCCATACCGGCATCATTTTCCATGCCATCCGTGAGGATGAGCTGGCGGTGAAGGCTTCCGGCATCAACACCACCCGCTATAAACTGCTGGCCTTTTGCCTGAGCGGTTTTTTTGCCGGCATTGCCGGCGGGCTCTACGCCCATTACATGAGGATTGCGGGCCCTTCCACCCTGGAGGTTTCCATGTCTTTCACGGTGGTCATCTGGGCGATCTTCGGGGGTGCGGCAACGATCTACGGCCCCATTGGGGCGGTTTTCATCCTCTTTCCGCTTCTGGAGTTCTTCCGCTTTTGGCCGGAGTATCGGACGATGATTTTTGCGGCCGTTGTATTGGTCATCCTTTTGTACATGCCGGAAGGGTTTATCCATTGGATCAGAGACAAGATAGAGAAAGAATGCCCCCGGTGCAAAATCAGAAACGCGGCCACCCGGAAGACATGCCGGGTCTGCACCGCAGGACTCGATTGACGGCTGTCCGGAATATGGGACGAGGGGTGAACAGACCTTCGGCGTCTTAAACGGCATCGCCACAACACCATATGGGAGATTTCATGATGAACCCGAAAGAGTTCTACCTGTCCAAACCCTGGCTGAAATACTACACGGAAGGGGTGCCGGCCAAAATTGATATCCTCGATATTTCGGTACCGGAACTTTTCGACCGGATGGTGGAAAAATACGGAAACAAACCCGCGCTGATCTTTTACGGCAAAGAGATAAAGTACCGGGAGCTCAAGGAACTGGTCGACCGCCTGGCAACCGCGCTGGCCGCTCTGGGGGTCGTCAAGGGGGATACGGTGGCGCTGTATCTGTTAAACAGCCCCCAGTATGTCATTGCCTATTTCGCCGCACTCCGCTTAGGCGCCAGGGTCACGCCCATCAGTCCGGTCTATACCAGCGTCGAGGTGAAACACCAGATCGAAGACAGCGAGGCCCGGACCGTTGTCTGCCAGGATATCCTCTTTGACAACCTGGATAAGGCCGGGGTCCATCCGGAGCGGGTTATTTTGACCAGCATTGACGAATATCTTCCGGCCCTGAAGAAATGGTTCGGCAAGAGCGCCAAGGCCAAAACCGGCGGCGACAAGCCGCCCCTTTCGGCTGAATCGCTGAAACGGAAAGGGCTTTACTCCTTTCAGGAGCTTCTGAAGAAATATCCGCCAACGCCTCCCCCCGTGACCATCGACCCCCGGAACGACCTGGCGGCGCTGCCCTACACCGGGGGCACGACCGGGCTGCCGAAGGCGGCCATGTTGACCCATCGCAATCTCGTTGCGCTGCAGGGCCAGGCACTGGCCTTCTGGCCCATCTTCGAAGAGGGGAAAGAGGTGGTCATGGCCTTTTTGCCCTTTTTTCACATTTACGGCCAGGTGGTCGTGATGCTGGGCGGGTTGGTCCAGGGGGCTACCCTGATCCTGTTCACCACCCCGGATATTGATCAGATTCTAACGGCCATGGAACGCTATCAGGCCTCCGGATTCTACGGTGTGCCCACCCTCTTTGAATATCTCAAAGAGTACGAGAAAACCGACCGGGTCAACTGGAAGCGTCTCAAATTGATCGCCTGCGGGGCCGATACCCTCCACGAATCGACCATCGACGGCTGGGAAAAGCGGACCGGCTCGAAGATCTTTGAAGGCTATGGAATGACCGAAACCACGGCCGTCAGCCACAGCACCCCCCTCCACCGGCACAAGAGGGGGTTTTTCGGGGTGCCCCTGCCCAATGTCAAGGCCGCCATCATCGAGCCGGACGGAACCGGATTCCTTCCCGTGGGAGAGGTGGGTGAAATGATCCTGTCCGGTCCGAACATCATGCAGGGTTACTGGAAAAGACCGGAGAGCACCAAAGAGGTCATGATGGAAATCGACGGAGAGATGTGGCTGCGCACCGGCGATCTGGTCAGCATGGACGAAGAGGGGTATTTCCATTTTTTCGACCGCAAGCGGGACCTGATCAAATACAAGGGATATTCGGTCTTCGCCAGGCATGTGGAAGAGGTCCTCTATCAACACCCGCAGATCAAGGCCGCGGGGGTGGTCGGCGTGCCGGATCCCGCGGTGGGCCACCTGATCAAGGCCTATGTGGTCCTCGAAAGCGAGGCCAGGGGCAAGATCTCGGAAGAGGAAATCATCGGATTCTGCTGCCAGAAATTGGCCCACTACAAGGTCCCCAAGATCGTCGAGTTTCGGGGGGAGCTGCCCAAGACCGATGTGGGCAAGGTCTCCCGACGGGAACTGCGGGAAGAGGGCGAGGAGTGTTGACATGGCCGAACCATTCCTGGAAGTGGAGGCGCTGACCAAGAGTTTCGGGGGGCTGCAAGCGGTCAAGAACGTCCGGTTTCGCATGGAGCAAAAGGAGATCCTGGGGCTCATCGGCCCCAACGGGGCGGGAAAGACCACTCTGCTGCGGCTGCTCATGGGAATTCTGAAACCGGATTCGGGAAGCGTTCGCTTTCGCGGAAAACAGCTCGTGGGGCTGAAGACCTGGGATATCGTCAACCTGGGTGTGGCCTGCACCTTTCAGAACATGAGGCCCTTTCGACGGCTCCCCATCATTGCCAATGTGATGGTCTCCTGTCTCTCCCCCCGGTCCATGAGGCGAGGGGAATGGGTAAAGGTCGTGGAGGCCAAGGCCATGGATGCACTCGAATTTGCGGGCATTTCGGACATGGCGCTGGAAAAGGCCGCCACGTTGTCCCAGGGCGACCTGAAACGGCTGGAGGTGGCCCGGGCCGTCGCAACGGACCCGGAGCTGCTCCTGCTGGACGAGCCTTTCGGAGGACTCAGTCCGGCCGAGACCGATTTGATGGCCAAATCCATCCGCAGGCTTCATATGGGCGGGCGCTTCGGTCGCCTGCACAGCGAGGGACCGGCGATGATCATTGTCGAGCACAAATTGCAGCAGCTCATGAAGATCGTCGATCGCATCGTGGTCCTCAATTTCGGGACCCTTCTGGCCGAGGGAACGCCCGCTGAAGTGGTGAACAACCCTCAGGTGATCGAGGCTTATCTGGGTCAGGGAGGAGGACAATAGCCGTGCTCCTGGAAATCGCCCATTTGACCGTCCGCTACGAAAAGGCCGTTCTCGTAAACGATCTGAACCTCTATGTCGACACCGGGGAACTGGTCAGCCTGGTCGGACCGAACGGGGCCGGAAAATCCACGACCCTGCGAGCCATCAGCGGCCTGGTGGCATGGGAAAGGGAGATCAAGCGCCGGTCCGCCGGCAGCGAAATCGTGCTGGAAGGGATGGTGACCTTCAACGGCGAACGGATCGATCAGATCCCGGCCCATGAAATCGTCCAAAGGGGGCTCGTTCTCTGCCCCGAACGCCGCAGGCCTTTTCGGGAAATGACGGTCCTGGAGAATCTTCTGGCGGGCGCCTATCTGCAGAGGGACCGGAATAAATGCCGGGAGACCCTGGACAAGGTCTATGACCTGTTCCCGCTGCTGCAACAGCGATCACACCAGATCGCCGGGACCCTCTCGGGCGGAGAGCAGCAGATGCTGGCCATCGGCCGGGCCTTCATGTCCGATCCGAAGCTCCTCTGCATCGACGAACCATCCACGGGTCTTGCGCCGCTGATCCGCCAGGAGGTTTTCGAGAAAATCTCCGAGATCAGCCGCCTGGGGATCACCATCCTGCTGGTGGAACAGGAGGTCAGCGCGGTCTTCAAAATGGCCGATCGCAATTACGTCCTCTCCTCGGGCAAGATTCTCGCCCAGGGAACCGGTCCGCAACTGCTTGCCGACGAAGTTCTGCGCAAAACCTACCTGGGGCTTTAAGATGATCTGTAATGAAGGGATCGCGTCATGAGGGATGTGGTCATCACGCACGCCGTCGGCACGCCCATCGGACGGATCGGCGGCAGCTTGCGGAACATTCCGGACAAGGAACTGGGGCGCCTCGGGCGACCTGGGTCGCAAGACCGGCAAGGGCTGGTACGACTATACGAGCGGGGAGAAACAACCGCGGACGGACATCCATTTATAGGAAGGAAGGAGGCTCCATGAGCGCAAATTATGAAATCAAAGGCATCATCGCGGTCATCACCATGAACAACCCGCCGGTCAACGGCCTCGGCCATGCGACCCGCAGCGGCATCTTCGAAGGGCTGAAAAAGGCGCTCGCCGACAGCGCCGTCCAGGCGGTCGTGATCACCGGGGCGGGCAAGGCCTTCTCCGGCGGCGCCGACATCAAGGAATTCAACACCCCCAAGACCTTCGCCGAGCCGAATCTGCTCACGGTCATTGCGGCGATCGAGGCCGCGGACAAGCCGGTGGTCGCGGCGATCCACTCGGTGGCCATGGGCGGCGGTCTGGAACTCGCCCTGGGCTGTCATTACCGCGTGGCGTCGCCGGGCGCGCAGATTGCGCTCCCGGAGGTGAAGCTCGGCCTGCTGCCCGGCGCGGGCGGCACCCAGCGCCTGCCGCGCGCAATCGGCGTGGAAACCGCGCTCACGATGATCGTTACCGGCAATCCGACGCCTTCGGAGAAACTGGCCTTCACGAAGCTCTTCGACCGGATGATCGAGGGTGACCTGATGGCGGGCGCCGTCGCGTTCGCCGGGGAGATCGCCGGGACGCGGCCGCTGCCGAAAGTTCGCGACATCCGGATCGATCTGCCCGACCGCGAGGCCTTCTTCCAATCGGCGCGCAAGATGGTCGGCGCGGCGTCGAAACATTTCCCGGCGCCGCTCAAATGCGTCGACTGCGTGGAGGCCGCCGTCACCATGCCCTTCGAGGAGGGGATGAAGGTGGAACGGGACAATTTCCTCGCACTGGTGCAGACCACCGAGAGCAAGGCCCTGCGCCACTATTTCTTCGGTGAGCGCGCGGCGGCCAAGATTCCCGACGTGCCCGAAGAGACGCCGAAGCGCCCGATCCGCTCGGCCGCGGTGATCGGCGCCGGCACCATGGGCGGCGGCATCGCGATGAACTTCGCCAACGCCGGCATTCCGGTCATCGTGCTGGAGGTGAATCAGGAGGCGCTGGACAAGGGGCTCGGCACGGTGCGCAAAAACTACGAGAGTTCGCTGAAGAAGGGGCGCCTCACGCCGGAGAAATTCGAACAGCGCACGGGTCTGATCCGGGGTACGTTGTCCTATGACGATATCAAGAACGCCGACATCGTCATCGAAGCGGTGTTCGAGGAGATGGGCATTAAGGAGAAGGTGTTCCGGAAGTTAGACGAGGTGATGAAACCGGGTGCGATCCTCGCCTCCAACACCTCCACCCTCGACGTCAACCGGATCGCGGGCTTCACCAAGCGTCCGCAGGATGTAATCGGCACGCACTTCTTCAGCCCGGCCAACCTGATGAGGCTCCTGGAGATCGTCCGCGGCGAAAAGACCGCCAAAGACGTGCTGGCCACCACCATGGCGCTCGCCCGGAAAATCAAGAAGATCGGCGTGGTTTCTGGCGTGTGCGACGGCTTCATCGGCAACCGCATGATCGAGCAGTATGCGCGCCAAGCCGGTTTCCTGCTGGAGGAAGGCTGCCTGCCGGAGCAGATGGACAAGGTGATGGAGGAGTTCGGCTTCGCCATGGGCCCGTTCCGGATGGGCGATCTGGCCGGGAACGACGTCGGCTGGTACATCCGCAAACGCCGCTACGCCGAGCGTCCGGATGTGATCTACTCCAAGACCGCGGATCTGTTGTGCGAGATGGGCCGTTTCGGCCAAAAGACCGGCGCCGGCTGGTACGACTACAAACCGGGCGACCGCACCCCCTATCCATCGCAACAGGTGAACGACATGATCATAAACCACTCCCGCGAGATCGGCGTGGAGCGACGGGAGATCGGCAATCAGGAGATCGTCGAGCGCCTGGTCTACGCCATGGTCAACGAGGCCGCCTATATCCTCGCCGAGGGGATCGCGCAGCGGGCGTCGGATGTGGACATCATCTATCTCACCGGTTACGGCTTCCCGATGCACCGCGGCGGCCCGATGTTCTATGCCGACACGGTGGGGCTGTCCAATGTGGTCGCGGCGATGGAAAAATACGCCGGGGGCCGTCACGGAGAGTTCTGGAAACCTGCGCCGCTCCTGGTAAAACTGGCCGCCGAAGGCAAGACTTTCACCTGAGAACAAACCTTTGACCATCAATGCAGGGAGATGAAAATGCTGAAAACCAGACTTACCGAATTACTCGGAATCAAACACCCGATCATCCAGGCCGGCATGGGTCCGTTCAGCAACAACAACCTGTGCGTTGCCGCGGCCAATACCGGGGCGCTTGGACTGCTTTCAACCAGCGGACTTTTCGACAAGGAGGGGCAACCCTGGATATACAACGCATTCGTCGAGAGCGGAGAGGCCTCGATGAATGATGATATGGCCCAGGTGCTCGAAAAAGTGCTGAAACGGACTTATCGCCTGACCAAAGAAAAAGGCGGTGTTTTCGGGATAAACGTGATGGTGTCGGCGGAAGTGGTCGACAAATCGCAAATCCTGATCGACACGGCCATCCGGGTCCGGGAGGAGAACCCCGGGATGAAGGATCATTTCAAGGTGATCTTCACCTCGGCCGGCGACCCCGTCCCCTGGCGCGACAAGATCAAGTCCGCCGGATTTACCTGGCTGCACGTCGTCCCCTCGGTCAAGGGCGCGCTGCGATGCAGGAAAGCGGGGGTGGACTGCATCGTTGCTTCCGGGCATGAAGGCGGTTTTCACATTGCCTGGGAGCCGCTCCACTCGATGGTTTTATTGCCTGCCGTGATCGATGCGATTGCCGATCCGGGCTTCCCAGTGGTGGGGGCGGGCGGTTTCTGTGACGGCAAGACCCTGGCCGCGGCCATTGCGATGGGTGCGGCCGGTGTTCAAATGGGGACAAGACTTCTGGCCACCGAAGAGAGTGACTTCCATCCGTTGTGGAAGGAGCAGGTGGTCTCAACAGAGGACAGGGGAACCCTGGTGGCCCGCGGCGTTGTGGGGCCCGCCCGATGGTTGAAAACCCCCTCCAGTGTGATCCATCTGCAGAATACCGTCGTGAAGTCGCCCGGCGTGTTCACAGGCATTCCCGATGACTGGTCCACCGTTCCACCGGAATTGATCGCGTATGAAAGAGCAGGCATCAGGGCCGTCTGCATGGGTGATCGGGAAAAGGCGATGATGGCGGGGGGGGAATGCGCGCAACGGGTGAAAGACCTGCCCAAGGTTCAGGATCTGATCGACAGGATCATGAAGGAGGCCACCGAGATCGTAAGCAACATGCATCGGAATCTGGCCGCTGATAATGCCACTTTTACGGAGGAGTCATGAGCAAACGGTCATCGAGAACCTCCAGTGCTGATTGCAATCGGGTGATCCCCATGTTAAAGGGAGGAGAATTGGATAACCACATAAGGAGGCAAAGATGTCGTTAAATCCGTTGGTCGATTCGCGTGATCTGAGGTTTGTCCTTTTTGAGATGCTGGAGCTTGAGAAACTGAACCGGTTCGAGCGCTTCATGGATTTTGACCGGGATGTCTATGAAGACACCCTGAATCTCGCCGAAAAAATTGCCGTCGAACAGTTCTATGCATCCAATGCCGAAGGCGATAAGACCGGCCTGAAATACGATCCCCATACCCATGAAGTGACGGTGCCGGAGTCATTCCATAAGGGGTTCAAGGCCTTTGTCGAGGCCGGTTTCCATAATCTGGCGTTCCCGCCGGAAACGGGCGGCATGGGCATACCGGCCACGATCGCCATGGCCTCCCACGAGTATTTCAACGCCGGCAATACCTCTTTGGGAATGTATTGCTCCTCCCTGACCGGAACGGCCCACCAGATCATGATTTTCGGTTCCGAAGAGCTCAAGGCCATGTTTCTTCCCAAATTGCTGTCGGGGGAGTGGGGGGGAACCATGTGCCTGACGGAGTCCGGCGCCGGGTCCGATGTGGGCGCCCTGAAAACAAAGGCGATTCGTCAGGCCGACGGCACCTATCTGATCTCCGGCCAGAAGATATTTATCAGCAACGGCGAGCACGATCTGACCCCGAACATCATCCACCCGGTCCTGGCCAGGATCGAAGGAGACCCCCCGGGGACCAAGGGCATATCGATCTTTATCGTCCCGAAGATCCTGGTGAACCGGGACGGCTCTCTCGGGGAGCGCAACGACATGATCTGCTCGGGCATCGAACACAAGATGGGGCTCAAGGGAAACGCCACCGCCACCCTCAATTTCGGCGACAACGGGAAATGCGTCGGCTACCTCATGGGCGAGGAGCGCCAGGGGATGAAGATCATGTTCCAGCTCATGAACGAGGCCCGCATCTTTACCGGAATCCAGGCCCAATCCGTGTCGAGCGCCGCCTACATGCACGCCGTCACCTATGCCAGAAACCGGATTCAGGGCACCCACATCACCCAGATGCTGAACCCGAGCGCCCCCAAGGTGCCCATCATCGAGCACCCCGATGTGAAGCGCATGCTCCTTTATATGAAGAGCACCGTTGAGGGGATGCGGATGCTGACGCTGTTTCTCTCCTACAACGGGGACATTACGCACTCGACCTCGTCCGCGGAAGAATCAAAGGATGCGACGGCCATTGTCGAAATCCTCACCCCCACCGTGAAGGCCGGCATCTCGGATGCGGCATGGCTGATCACCGCGGAAGCCATGCAGGTCTTCGGCGGATACGGCTACTGTCAGGAATATCCCGTCGAGCAATACGCCCGCGACAGCAAGGTCTTCTCGATTTATGAAGGGACCAATGCGATCCAGTCTCTCGACCTGCAGATGCGAAAAATACTCATGAACCCGGGTATGTATAATTATTCCCTGCTGAAGAAGTACATTGCCGACACCCTCGAAAAGGCCGGGGGCATCGTTGACGACCGGTACATCACCCCGGTGGCGCGGGGTGTCGAGAAGCTGGATGAAGTCATCAAGATGATGCAGGGCCAGATGCAGGAGGGCAAGTTCATGGCGCTCGTGCTCAACGCAACGCCGCTGCAGCAGGCCATGTTCCCGCTGGTGCTGGCATGGCTCCATCTCTGGAGCCTGACCGTTACCACCCCCAGGGTGAAGGCCCTTTTCGGCGAGGCCAAGGGTGAAGAGCGCCGGAAGATCATCTCGGAAAACGGCGAGGCGGCCTACTACAGCGGAAGGATGCTCTCTTCGCAGTTTTACATCGGTGCCGAGTTTCCCAAGTTTTTCGGCAGAATGGAATGCATCATGGGCAATGAAGGGGCGGCGCTGAAGACCGTGTCGGAAAATTTCTCCGGCGCTCCCAAGGAATGATGAACTCGTAAAAAGTCGCCGCTCTTGTCATTGCGATGAACCCCGTGACGAAGCAATCTTGTGATATGAGAGCTTTGAATTTCCGCCCTTCCTGTCATTGCGAGGCGCGGAGCGCCGCGGCAATCCGACACAGTCGTTGCGAGGGCTACAGCCCGAAGCAATCTCATCAATACAAGGGGATTGCTTCGTCGGCCTTTGGCCTCCTCGCAATGACAAATGGCTCGTTTTTCAAAGCTCTCGATATCAGTATCTTGAAATACATGAGATTGCTTCGCTTCGCTCGCAATGACAGCATTTTTGACTTTTTACGGTGTCGTCAAGGAATAACCAAAAGGCGATTCGGCGCTTCAGGTTGCCGCCAAGCCGCGGCGGTACTTTTCGTCGAGCATCCGGTCGATGCTCTCCATGACGATCTGCGTCACCCCCTCGAACTGCTCCCGGTAGCGCTGCTGCGATTCCCGGGAGAGGAGACGGAACGGCTCGCGGATCCGGAAGGCCTTGAGCTGGTCGTTTACGGAGAGAGGTTCGCCGATCCGGTAGGTGATCCGGCCGCTTCGCGCAAAGGGGAGGCTCCCCCGGTACACCTCTTCGGAGTTGTTGCAAGCGACGGGGACGATCCGCTTTTCCGTGTGGAGGGCGAGCTGGGCAAGGCCGGTCCGGCCTTCGGCCAGCTTCACGGAACGGGTTCCCTCCGGAAAGATGATCAGATTGAGTTTCTGCTCGCAGAGGGCCACGCGGCTCAAATCCGCGACCTTCTCCATCACCCCTTCGTATTGCACCCGAATAAATTCCGTAAACTGCTCACCCATCGCCTGGACCGCCTCGATCGCGGCGCGCTCGTTCGGCCCCGCCTCCGCGAGACGGCCCTCAATCATGTCCCGGACGGCGCGGTAGAGCCCCTTGTCCATCCTGCGGTTGAATGTCTTCCGGTAATACTCCTCGATGAGATACCCCATCGACGGCACGGGGATCAGGTTGCAGAGGTCCAGCCCCTTCGCCAGGAAGGCGTTTTTGTAGTACTTGGCCTTCACCCAGACGGTCGTAAAGGGAAATTCACGCATTTTCAAAAGCTTGTACTGAAAGGGCCAGTAGTTGAAACGATCCGTGTGGTTCATCGCAAAGATCACGCTCTCCCCGCGGGGAATCCGTTCGGCATTTTCGATTTGGATGTCCACCTTCTGAAAGATGCGGTAGTTGGGCAGAAGCAGCAGATGCGCCACGATCTTCTGACCAAGAGGTTCAGAAACCAGCTTGATTTTTTTCAAATATTCGATATCGATCACAATTCCCTCCTTGATTTATAGACAAGCACAGCACCCTACCCTGAGACCTTTGAAAAACATTCAGTTTGTCATTGCGAGGAGGCCATCATTTCCTTGTCATTGCGAGGAGGCCAAAGACCGACGAAGCAATCCCATAACAATTCGATCAACCATGAGATTGCTTCGTTGCTTCGCGCCTCGCAATGACAAGGATCGGTTAAATAGGGACAGCGCCCTATTAAATAAATAGGGCGCTGTCCCTATTTATTTTCCTCCCCTGTAATCAGGCGCCGGACGCGCTCCAATTCCTCGGGGGTGTCCACCTCGACGGAATCGTGCGGGGTCACGACCACCTTGATCCGGTAGCCCCCTTCGAGGGCGCGGAGCTGTTCGAGCGCCTCCAGCCGCTCCAGGACACCCTCGGGAAGAGCGGTGAAGGTGCGCAGAAAATTACGGCGGTAGGCGTAGATCCCATGGTGCTTGAAGTATTCGGCCTTCTTCCCGACATCGCGGACAAAGGGGATCGTGGCGCGGGAGAAGTAAAGCGCGAAATGGTCGCGGGTAAAGACGGTCTTGACGGCGTTGGGATGGGTGATCTCCTCGTCGCGGACGATCCGGTAGATCAGCGTGGACATCGGGATGGATGCATCCGCAAGGAGCGGCCCGACCACCTCGTCCACCTGGACCGGTTCGAAGAGGGGCTGGTCTCCCTGGATATTCACGACGATGTCGTCGTCCCGAAGCCCCATCGTTTCGACCGCCTCGGCGATCCGGTCCGTACCCGAGCGGTGACGGGGCGAGGTCATCACCGCCCGGCCGCCGAAGGCTGCAACCGCAGCGAAGATCCGTTCATCGTCGGTGGCCACGGCCGCAGAGGAGACCGTCTTCGCCCGGAGGACCCGTTCATAGACGTGCTGGATCATCGGTTTCCCGCAGAGATCGGCGAGCGGCTTTCCCGGAAAGCGGCTCGATTCGTAGCGTGACGGGATGATGCAGACGACCTGGACAGGCATGATGGTTTTTCCTTACAGATAGGGATCCGGATTGACGAGGTGAGCCTGCACGTAATCCGCAACCGCCTCCTCCAACGGACGAAATGCGGCCGGACAGCCGGCGGCCCGGAGCTTCTCCATCTTCGCCTCGGTGAAATACTGGTACTGCCCCCGGATCGCCTCGGGCATCTCGATGTAGTCGATGGAAGGCGGCAGGTTCAGCGCCGCGAAGACCGCCCGGATCAGATCGTTCCAGGTCCGCGCCTTCCCAGTCCCGAGGTTGAAGATCCCGTTGCGCTCCTTGTGGTTCAGGAGCCACCAGAGAACCTCGACGCAGTCCTTGACGTAGACGAAATCCCGCATCTGCCCGCCGTCGGGATATTCCGGCCGGCAGGATTTGAAAAGCCGGACCCTTCCCGTCTCGCGGATCTGGTGGAAGGCCTTGAAAATCACGCTCGTCATGTCGCCCTTGTGGTACTCGTTCGGACCGAAGACGTTGAAAAATTTGATCCCCGCGACCCTGTCCGCGATTCCCTCGCGCAGGACCTTCAGGTCGAAGAGCTGCTTGGAGTAGCCGTACATGTTGATCGGCCGGAGGCCGAAGGTCGTATCGTCCGCATCGGAGAAGCCCTGTGCGCCGTCGCCGTACGTCGCCGCGGAGCTCGCGTAGATGAACCGGCTGCCGTGCGCCATCGCCCAGTCCGCAAGAAGGCAGGTGTAGCGGAAATTGTTCTCCATGAGGTATTCGGCGTTCCGCTCCGTCGTCGAGGAGCAGGCGCCCAGGTGGACAATCGCCTCGACGGGGAAGGGAACCCGGTCCGCCTCGACCATCCCGCAGAAGGCGTCCTTGTGGAGGTAGTCGTCGTACCGGCGCTTCACGAGGTTCTTCCACTTCTCGGATGTCCCCAATTCGTCGACGACGACGATGTCGCCGATCCCTTCCGCGTTCAGTTTCGCAATAAAGGCGCTGCCGATGAACCCGGCCCCGCCGGTGACCACAATCATTTTTCCAACTCCCACATTTCTCTAAAGCGAGACCGTTATCATTCCTGTCATTGCGTAGCGCTGTCATTACCTTGTCATTGCGAGGCGCACAGCCTTTACCTTGTCATTGCGAGGCGCACAGCGCCGCGGCAATCCGACGCAGTCGTTGCGAGGGCTTTAGCCCGAAGCAATCCCATCTTCCTGTCATTGCGAGGCGCAGCGCCGCGGCAATCTCATCAATACAGTTTATGGGATTGCTTCGCTTTGCTCGCAATGACAAAAAGCCTTTTATCTCCTCGCAATGACCAATGGCGAGTTTTTCAAAGGTCTCACAGCACTTTCGCCGCCTTGGCGATCGCCTTGCGGATCTCCTTCATCCTGGCCGCGGGCATCTTCACGTTGATCCCCAGGATGAGCGTCCGGCCGAGGAGATCCTCCGCCCGGGGAATCGCCTTGCGGCTATAGATCGCCTTCCGGTTGCGCTTGTCCGTGAAGGGGCTTTTCGTCTGGGCCGTGGATTTGGCGAGGAAGTGCTCCCAGTTGGGGACGTAGTGCCAGAAGTTGTCCTTGAAGCAGGTCGTACCGACCCCCTCGGCCGCAAGCGCCTTCTGGAAGGCCTTGGCCTGCGCCGCCGTGGGGAGATTGAAGCCCAGATGGGTGGCCGAGTCCCCTTCGGGGTCGGGCACCGCCCGGAACTTCAGGCCGGGGATCGGGGCCAGCATCGCCTCGATCGCCGCCTTGTTCTTCCGCTGGGCGGCCAGAACCTTGTTGAGCTTCCGGAGCTGGGCCAGGCCGATGCCCCCCTGGATTTCGTTCATCCGGTAATTGAATCCGAGGATCGTCCGGCCGTCCAGCGCCCGGCTGACCGTGGAGAGGTGGTCGTGGCCGTGGTCGTGGTACCATTCGGCGCGGTGGTAGAGATCCAGGTCGTCGGTGAGGATCATCCCGCCCTCGCCGGTGGTGATCGTCTTGTAGTGATCGAAGCTGAAGATCCCCATCTGCCCAATGGTGCCCGTCATCTTCCCCTTGATGCTCGCCCCGCAGGCCTGGGCGTTGTCCTCCAGGACCAGCAGCTTGTACTTCTTGGCCACCTTCATGATCTTGTCCATCCGCGCCGGCGCCCCGCACATGTGGACGGGGATGATCGCCTTGGTCCGGGGCGTGATCTTGTTCGGGATGTCATCCGGATCGAGGTTCAGGGTATCATCGATGTCCGCCATCACGGGGATCGCGCCGACCTCGAGAACCGCCTCATAGGTGGCCATGAAGGTGAAGGCCGGACAGATCACCTCGTCGCCGGGCCCCACGTCGAGGGCCGTCAGGGCGATCTTGAGGGCACAGGAGCCCGAACTCACCCCGAGGGCGTACTGGGCCCCGAAATATTTGGTAAAAGCCTTCTCGAAATCCCGGACCTTCCAGATCCCCTGCCGTTCCTTGTCGAGGGAATAGCGGGCAAAAATCCCCGTCTTGAAGAGAACCTCGATCTCCTTGAGTTCTTCCTTACCGATCAGTTCCGCACCGGCCATAACCTTATTCCTCCTTAGTCATCCGTCCCGTGCCGGGACGATTCATTTTACGAAACCTTATTCTGCCCTTCCTGTCATTGCGAGGAGCTGTCTTAACCTTGTCATTGCGAGGCGCGTTGCGCCGCGGCAATCCGACGAAGTCGTTGCGAGGGCTTCATCTCGAAGCAATCTCATCTTCCTGTCATTGCGAGGCGCACAGCGCCGCGGCAATCTCATCAATACAGTTTATGGGATTGCTTCGCTTCGCTCGCAATGACAAATTACATTCGCAATGACAAATTACCTTTGGCCTTCTCGCAATGACAAGATCAGCGGCTTATTTGCGAGCATTACGAATAGCACTCCTGGTAGATCTCGACCATATCCTCCGGCGTCATCTTGCAGGGGTTGTTGGCGAGGGGTCTGGCGACCGTCATCGCCACCTTCGCGAGCTCCGGGAAATCGGCTTCCGGAATCTCCAACTCCTCGAGTGTCGTGAAGACGCCGCAGTCCTCGATCAGCGCCTCCACCGCCTCCACCGCCAGATAGGCCGCCTCCCGAAGGGGCAGGTCGTCGACGATCTCTCCCATGATCTCCGCGATATCGACGAATTTCTCCTGGGCGCCGCGGAGGTTGAAGGCCATCACCCGGGGGAGCATGATCGTATTGGCCAGGCCGTGGGAGATCCCATATTTGCCGCCGAGCGGGTAGGAGAGGGAGTGGACCGCCGTCACCCCCGCGTTGGCAAGCCCGAGCCCGGCGTAGAGGCTCCCCAGCAGCATCGCCTCCCTTGCCTCGATGTTCGCCCCGTCGTGGACGGCCGTCCGCAGGTTGTCGGAGATGAGGCGGATCGCCTCCAGCGACATCATTTCGCTCATCGGCGAGGCGTTGATCGAGGTGTAGGATTCGATCGCATGGCAGAGGGCGTCGATCCCCGTGGCCGCCGTGGGATGGGGCGGAAGCGAAAGCGTCAGCTCCGGATCGAGCAGCGCCAGCTCCGGATAGAGATAGGGATTGTTGATCCCCTCCTTCTTTTTGAGCTTTTTCCGGATGAAGACGGCCGTGAAGGTCACCTCGCTCCCGGTCCCGGAGGTCGTCGGGACCATGATCTTGGGGAGCCCCGGACCAGGCACCTTGTTCAAGCCCAGATAATCCTCCGCCTTCCCGGGATTCGTCGCGAGGACGGCGATCGCCTTGGCGAGGTCCATCGCACTCCCACCGCCGATGCCGACGACGCCGTCGCACTTCTTCTTCCGGGCGAGCTTCGCCCCCTCGTCGGCCAGTTCGATCGGCGGCTCCGGCACGGCCTTGTCATAGAGAACAAAGCCGATCTTCGCCTTCTCCATGAGGTCGGAGACCTTCTGGCCGAAGCCGGTCCCGGCCAGGTTCCCGTCGAGGACGACCAGCGGCCGCTTCACCTTCAGCTCCGCGAGGTGCCCCGCCAGGTCGGCAAAACTCCCGTTGCCGAACACGATTTTTTTTGCGCCCGTAAAAGAAAATGTTTTCATGGCTGTGTCTCCATTTTATCTCATTTAAACCCCGTTCCGATACCTTTGAATCTCTTCCTTATCCTGTCATTGCGAGGAGGCCAAAGGCCGACGAAGCAATCCCATGCAAGCCCTGCCGAGCCGGTAACGGATTTTCATTACGAGCACGACGGCGGAAAGTCAAGAAGATTTGCGCTCCTTGTTGTCGCCGTACCACTCGATCTGCCGGCAGATTCCCCGGAGGATCTTGACCTCCCGGGCCAGCAGGGTGGTCCGGGAAAAGAGGCGGCGGAGGTGCATCATCCAGTAGTCGGGGTTGTCCGGCAGCAGAAACCCGATCGCCAGCAGGGTCTCCTTGAGCTTTGCGTACATCGCCTCCAACTCCTTCGAACCGGCCAGCTTCGGCGCGACTCCGCTATCATTTTCCCCCCGCGCGATGAGGAGCTCATAGCAGATCACCATGACTGCATGGGAGAGGTTCAGCGATTTGAATCCCACGGTGGGGATCGTGACCAGGGTCTGGCAGAAGCGGAGGTCGTCGTTGGTGAGCCCCGTGTCCTCCGGGCCGAAGAGCAGGGCGATCTCGTTTTCCTGCGACATGCCGACAACGATCTCGGCCATCCGGCGGGGGGAGACGACCGGCCCCCGACCCGACCCGTGCCGCGCCGTCGTCCCGACGATCCAGGAAAATCCCGCGAGCGCCTCGTCGAGGGTGTCGCAGTGGCGGATTCCGTCGACGATCTCCTTGGCCACATGGGTTGCCATCTGCCGGACCGCCTCGTCATCCAGGTCGCGGTTCCCGACGACGATCATCTTTCTGATCCCCATATTCATCGCGCAACGCGCCGCGGAACCGACATTTCCGGGAAATTTCGGCCCTTTCAGCACAATGGTCACATGATCGAGATTCGTTTTCATTCTTTTTCCCAGCGGGCCGCGACAAAGGCCCCGGTCTCCCGCCCCTCTCCTTCCCGTTCGCTCCGGCCGAAGGTTGCCGGATCGTCCTCCTTGCCGAAATGGACCGCCGTCCGGACGATGCCCGCAACGGGCGCCGCGGCAAGGAGCTGCGAGGGCGACCGGAAGAAGACCCGGTTGAAGATCGACTCCGGATCCCGCCTGGCTTTCGCGCTCCGTCTTGCGGCCCAGGGGCTCAGGCTGTTGAGCGTCGCCACAACGACCACCCCGCCGGGCTTTGTCACGCGGAACAGTTCCGCGACGGCCCGCTTTTCGTCCGCAATGAACTCCAGGGCCGCCACGGAGACGGTCTTGTCAAAGGACCCGTCGGCAAAGGGAAGGGTCGCCATGTCGGCCGTCACCCATTGACAGGGCCGGTTCGAGTCCTTCTCCCCCGCGCGCACCGGCATGGGACAGGGGTCTCCCTGAGCCGGTCGGACCGTTTTCCCGGCCGCATACGCGAGCATCGCGAGCGAGATGTCGAGACCGACGACCGCCGCCCCCCGGGCGAGGAATTCCCGGGTAAAGATCCCGGTGCCGCTTCCGGCATCGAGGATCATCTCCCCCCGGCCCGGCCGGAGCAGGTCGAGAATCAGTTCGCTTTCATATTGCAGGACGGCCTTCCCCACCGGGGTCTCGAACCAGCGGTCGTACCGTTCCGGCCAGTCGTCAAACAGTTGTTTCTCAGACATATTTCCCCTCCGCATGATCCCGCAAGAAGACCCTTGAAAATGAGCTATTCGTCATTGCGAGACCGAAGGTAATTTGTCATTGCGAATATAATTTGTCATTGCGAGCGAAGCGAAGCAATCCCATAAACTGTATTGATGAGATTGCCGCGGCGCTGTGCGCCTCGCAATGACAAGAAGATGTGATTGCTTCGGGCTGTAGCCCTCGCAACGACTGCGTCGGATTGATTCGTTGCTCCGCTCCTCGCAATGACAGGAAGGGTAGACATTCAAAGGTCCCGCAGCACAAAGGTCCCGCAGCACAAGCGAATGCATCTTATAGAGGGTTCGCCGGTACGATGCAATGAAAAATTAAAAGGTTGACTAATTTTTTCCTTGCATTTCGTCACAACATGGAATATTGCTTTCGGTCTTCGTTCTGTTTGAAAAGCTTGCGACATTTGAAGTCGAGGTATTGGCGGCACGTAACGTGATCGTTTGGGGGGTTCATGACCGTGCGGATGATGGCAATGCACGACCAACGTTTCTCCGATTCATCGCTACCTTGGGAATATTACCCCCTGAAACCGGCCGATTTACTCTACAGCCCGGCCCCACCCCATCACAAAAGCGTGCTTGCTTTGAACACTCTCACGGTTGATGGCCATGATTCCTAAATCTGTCAGGATATTTTTGCAGTAGCGCCGGCCGGTAGATTTCCGGGGCGTTGTACAACGTTGGAATCAGATGAGCCATTTATTTGTTGATTGTAGATTGTCCGCCCTGTCGATTGTGTAGGGACCTTTGAAAAACGCGTCATTTGTCATTGCGAGCAAAGCGAAGCAATCCCAGCTCCGCGCCTCGCAATGACAGGAAAGATGAAAATTCAAAGGTCTCTCTGTAATCGAGAGGGCGGAGCACTATCTTTCCCATGAAGAGAGCTTTGCAGAACTCCGATTTCCCCCTCCAGGCCATTTTATCGAAGACCCCTTTGCGGGAGTTTCCGACGAGGAGACCTCCCCGAGTTTTTCAGATGAGTGATTCGTATAAAAAGTGCATGAG
>Ga0247841_10001425_pt1 | contig 54261 bp, 45 predicted proteins | sample LaCruzMarch2015__2_FD_192410 | JGI IMG/M metagenome (GOLD analysis project Ga0247841, IMG submission 192410) | Freshwater microbial communities from meromictic Lake La Cruz, Castile-La Mancha, Spain - LaCruzMarch2015_18m | ecosystem: Environmental > Aquatic > Freshwater > Lake | place: Spain... | reverse complement strand
ATCCTGCCACCGTGAAAGGCACAATCGACGATTTCGGCGTTGTTGAAACGATTCCCGCTATCGAAGGTGTTCCGATTTCCGGTGTTGCGGGCGATCAGCAAGCCGCGCTCTTCGGTCAGATCTGTGTTAAAAACGGCGAAGTGAAAAACACTTACGGCACTGGCTGTTTCATTATGATGAACACCGGTGACCGGTACATCGCATCTCATAAAGGATTGCTAACGACACTGGCGATCGGCGGTTCCGGCGAACCTTGCTACGCACTGGAAGGTTCGATCTTCATCGGCGGCGCGGCGATTCAGTGGCTGCGCGATGAATTGAAACTCATCGATAAAGCCTCCGACAGCGAAGCCGCGGCTTTTTCTGTTCCCGATAATGGTGGCGTTTATCTCGTACCCGCATTCGTCGGTCTGGGAGCGCCGCACTGGGATATGGAAGCCAGAGGTGTTCTGGTCGGGCTGACGCGCGGTGCAAACCGTAACCATATTATCCGCGCGGCGCTGGAATCCATGGCCTACCAGACTCAGGATGTAATGAAAACCATGCAGGAGGAAACGGGAACATCGATCGCCAAACTCTTCGTGGATGGTGGCGCGGTGGCGAACAATTTCCTGATGCAATTTCAGGCTGACATCAGCGGCTGTCCGGTTTGCCGTCCCGCGAATATTGAATCCACTTCGCTTGGCGCAGCATTCCTCGCCGGCCTCAAATCCGGTTTCTGGGCAAGCAGTGCTGACCTGATCTCCGCCAAACAATGCGATAGAATTTTTTCTCCCAAAATGCCCGATTCGCAACGCGACCGGTTGATTGACGGTTGGCAAAAAGCGGTCAGACAGGCGAAGACAAGGTAAAATAGAAAAGACTAACCACAGAGGACACAACCACTACCGTTATCAGGGTATAGAACCCGGAGAATTTTTTAATACGAAGAGAAAACACGATCACAATAATCAACCTAATTAGCCCATCTTTTGTGAAAGATGGATGTTCGTGGTTTTTTCGACGATTGTTCCTTTTCGGCTGATGCTTTCACACCGGAAACCCGAAGATTCATCAGAAAAGGATGGTCTCTGACGACCGGAATGGGAGTCGGTAATAGTTTTTCAATTCTCTTTAAATTGCCTTTTTCTTCCGGAGCACAGAATGAGATCGCTCTGCCCGTCGCGCCGGCCCGGCCGGTTCGCCCAATGCGGTGCACATAAGTATCCGGAATATCGGGAATATCGAAGTTCACGACACAGGACAATTCATCAATATCCAGGCCGCGCGAGGCAATATCGGAAGCCACCAGAACCCGGGAGGCACGCCGCTTGAAGTTTGCCAGGGCATGCTGGCGGGCAGTTTGGGTCTTATTGCCATGAATCGCATCCGATTTGATTCCATTGGTATTCAGAAATTTCGCCAACTTGTCCGCCCCATACTTCGTGCGGGTAAAAATCAGGGCTGTTTCAAGTGTCTGGTCTTTTAAGACGTGCAGAAGCATATCTTTTTTCCGGTCTTTATCAACGTAATAAACGGATTGCCGGATTGCTTCTGTGGTTATCGCCACCGGTGCGATCGCGACTTTGGTTGGTCTGTCTAAAATTTTACGGGCTAGTTCGATCACTTCCGCAGGCATGGTAGCAGAAAAGAAAAGCGATTGCCGTCTGGCCGGCAGAACAGCAATTATTTTGCGGACATCGTTAATGAAACCCATATCGAGCATTCGGTCAGCTTCATCCAGGACAAAAAATTGTACGTTTTGGAGATTTATGTAACCCTGATCCATTAAATCAAGTAGTCGTCCGGGCGTAGCGACCAGAATATCCATACCTTTTTGCAAGGCGTTTGTTTGCTGGAGTTGCTTGACTCCGCCGTAAATGACCGTGTGACGCAGATCGGTAAATTTACCATAAGCTGCAAAACTATCTCCAATCTGGATTGCCAGTTCGCGGGTCGGTGTTACGATCAAGGTCCGGATCTTCCGTCGGCCTCTGTTATAATCCGGATTTTGGGTAAGCAGTTGGATGATGGGAATTGCAAATGCCGCTGTTTTTCCGGTACCGGTTTGGGCCGAACCGAGGACATCTTTTCCGTCGAGAATTATCGGTATCGCTTGTTTTTGAATTGGAGTGGGAATTGTGTAACCCTCAACTTGCAGGGCCTTTTGAATCGGCTCTATGAGGTTTAATTTGTCGAATGACATGCTGTACTTTCTAATAGGCTAACGATATTCATATCGTTTTCCTGTTCGCAGGAAGCCTTTTTCTAGTTGAAGGAGAAACTGTTTTCTCCCGATCGATTTTTATTCTAATTATAGAAAAATATTTCCTTTTGCCGGCCAGTCTTTTGAGCGGAACATCCAATAACAGTTACAATGAGATACTTGACAATTTTAGATGTCCCGTTTTGACCGTCTCAGCGATCTAAAACATGATTGATTTGATTTTGGGTAAGATTGATAAATTCTTGGTAATTTTCCGGGTATCCGCGGTTAATATAAAATAACAACAAACCGGCGATGACATTTCTGATTTCCGCCTTTAATGTTTCGGCTTCTTCTGGCGACACGATTTTTTCATCGATACAATAAGTCCATTCCTCAGAACAAAGGCGGTCGGTCAGGTAATAGATCATTTCAATGGTGGACTGCTTGTTGGTAATGTCCGAGATTTTTTCCAGAAAAAACAAATCGAAAATACCCGGGTACTGTACGAAATATTTCACATAGGCATTGATAATCGCCCTGATTTTTTCAATTCCGCGCGGGCTGGCGGCCGTTTCATTATGAATAAATTCGGCACATTCTGCCTGAAAATCATTGACGCAAACAAAGATCAAGTCCTTAACGTCGTTAAAGTGATTGTAAAGCGTGGCATATGAATAACCCGCCCGATCAGCAATATTCCTAACGCTAATGCTCTTTAGCCCTTCTCCTTTAAGCAGAGTTTTGGTGGCATCGATGAAGTATCCGCGGATTCTCTTTTCCTGTATTTCCTTTTTGATCAAAATAAACTCTCTTTGATAATTTTAACAGCGGTAATTTAATTAACAGTGTTAATCAATCCTAATATTATTTAATCTGGTACAATTGATGAACCGGATTCTGCCCGTGAAGGCATATTCTAAAAGTGGAAATTATTTGAACAGAATTACCCGATACTTTAATTTATCGCGATGGATTATTACCAACAATATTTAATTAATAGACCGGGTATTCCTTTTTATAACGAAAATAATCTGACCGGCCGGGACAACTAATCAGTCATTCTTGCAGTCAATAGGGCGCTGGTTTTTAGTAAGATTATCATGGAGCGTAGATTGAAGAGATTTAAATCGATTTTAATTTTTATTACCCTAACAAGCCTACCGGTTTTTACTGTAGCAGTTCAAATACAAGCAATTCGGACAGATGCACCGCTCCGCATCGACGGTGTATTAAGCGAAGAAATCTGGCAAAAGGCCATCCCGGCGCCAACACTGATCCAAGATGAACCAAATGAGGGCGCTCAACCCAGCCAACCATCCGATATTCGAATCGTCTATGATGCTAAGGCATTGTATGTAGGTGCCCGGCTTTTTGATTCAGTTCCGGATTCGATCATGGCGCGACTCGAACGGCGCGATTCGGATATGAATTCCGATTGCTTTCTGATCGGACTTGATCCATACAACGATAAACGAAGTGGTTTTTATTTCGGACTTTCGGCCGCCGGAGCGATCTACGACGGCACTTTTTATAACGATACCTGGCAGGACGACTCATGGGACGGCGTATGGGAAAGCGCTGTCAAATGTGATAAGCAGGGCTGGTCTCTTGAAATGCGCATTCCTTTTTCACAATTGCGTTTCAAAAAAAGCGAATCTTATACTTGGGGAATCAATCTCTATCGAAAGATCCATCGTAAAAACGAAGAGGACTTTATCGCCATCACACCACGCAACGAGTCCGGATTGGTCTCGCGGTTCGTCGATCTGGTTGGAATCGAAAATATCGACGCCGAGCGTAAAATGGAAATTCTACCTTACGTCAGGAGCAAAGCCGAGTATCTGGCGGTTGACCCGGATGACCCTTTCAACGACGGGTCGCGTTTTTTAGGGGGCGTTGGGGCAGATTTCAAGGTTGGTGTTGGGAACAATTTAACCTTTGATGGAACGATCAATCCTGATTTCGGTCAGGTAGAGGTCGATCCTGCTGTGATCAACCTGTCCGATGTGGAAACCTATTATGACGAAAAACGGCCTTTCTTTATTGAAGGTTCGAAAACTTTCGATTTCGGTTATGGCGGATCCAGCGACTATTGGAATATCAATTTTTCCTCACCGGATTTATTATACAGCCGGCGAATCGGCCGGGCGCCGCAGGCTGATCTGTCGGATTATAATTACACTGATGTTCCGGAAGGCTCCCGGATTATCGGCGCGGGTAAATTGACCGGCAAGATCGGCAATAATTGGAATATCGGTTTACTGAACTCCACAACCACCCGAGAGTTTGCAAAAGTGAATTTGGATGGTGAGAATTCCAAGGTTGAAGCCCAGCCGTTGACTAATTATTCAGTTTTACGCACCCAGAAAGAATTCAAGGAAGGGCAACAGGGATTGGGCATCCTTACGACCCTGACCAAACGCTTTTTTGACGATCAAAGTCTGTCCGATTATCTCAATGAGGAAGCTTTAGTGGTAGGATTGGATGGCTGGAGTTTTCTAGATACCGGTAAAACCTGGGTCATCGCCGGTTGGGGCGGCTTGTCAAATATTTCTGGAACACAGACGTGCATCATGAATATTCAGACTAATTCACGTCATTATTTTCAACAACCTAATGCTAACCATTTTAAGGTCGATAGTTCGGCCACAAGACTGACCGGTTATGCCACTCGCCTCAACCTGAACAAACAAAAGGGGCGGGTTATTTTCAATGCCGCGTTCGGTTTAATCAGTCCCGGATTTGACGCCAACGACCTTGGATATAATTCGAGTAGCGACGTGATCAATTATCACGCCGGTCTGGGTTATAAATGGACCGAGCCGACCAAAGCCTATCGTTATGCCAATCTGATCCTTGCCAAATCCCGCACCTTAGACTGCGTCGGTCATACGCTCAGTAATAGCATCATGAATTTCGGAGAGTACCAGTTTGTTAATTACTATGAAGTGAACTGGGGTTGCGGCTGGTTTTTTGAGACTTTTGATAACCGGTTGACGCGCGGCGGGCCGTTGACGATCTCGCCGCCGGGAGCATGGGGCTATATAGAATTTTCTTCCGATGAACGCAAGCCACTGGAAGTTGGTTTTTATTATGAAGCCAGCGGAAACGATACCGGTTCGGTCAGCCACTATTTCCAAATACCGATTGAATGGAAAATCGCCGAAAATCTATCTTTCGAATTTACTCCCGGCCTAAATATTAGTTATAGCTATGCGCAATGGGTGGACGATTATAACGATGCCTATGCAGTCAGGACATACGGCAAACGATATGTCTTTGCAGAGATGGATCAAACCACTCTGTCGGCCAGCCTGCGTCTGGATTGGACTTTCACGCCACGGCTCTCCCTGCAACTCTATGCCCAGCCAATGATTGGCGCTGGCGATTACTACAATTTCAAGGAACTGGCGCGGCCAAAAAGTTACGAGTTTTCGGTTTATGGTAAAGGTGGCTCGACTATCACAGAAGATGTGACTGCGAACGAACTGACGGTTGACTCGGACGGCAGCAGCGGGTCTGCTAATTCATACACTTTCGACAACCCAGATTTCAATGTCTACAGTTTCCGCTCCAGCGCGGTTCTGCGCTGGGAATTTGCGCGCGGCTCGGCGGTTTATTTGGTCTGGACGCACAATCGCTTTGACGACGATGACCGCCCGGACTTTAATCTGAATCGTTCCTTCAGCCGTATCGGAAGAACCAAACCGGATAATATTTTCATGGTGAAAGCCACCTACTGGTTTAACGTCTAAAACCGTAAAGAAATTTAACCACAGTCACCGCCGTTGGCAGGATTTTAACCGCGGATGGCGCAGATTGGTGCTAATTATACATAGGTTTTCGTGTGTAAATGTTCAATGAGGAAGATACACCACAATTCACTCGGAATTCTTTAAAAACTAATGAAATGACGTACAACTTTTTTCAGATTATATCAGTCTAACGTTTGCATATTGAAGATTTGAAACTACAAAACTTTAAAAAAGGAACGGACACGATGAAAACAAGAATCTTTCTTCCCTTTTTGTTAATTGCTACTTTAGCGACAACCGTACTTTTCGCGCAGGAAAACGCGCCGGTCAGAATGAAAATGCCGGCTGGTGGTTATGAATTTGCCCGCAAGTTGACAAGTACTACAATCCCGTTTAAACTAATCGATAATCTGATTGTCGTTCAGGTGGAGTTAAACGACACCAAGATGAACCTTGTCCTTGATAGCGGAATGCCGTTTGACGGAGCCATTCTTTTCGGAGGTGATAAAGTAGATTTACTCAAATTAAGTTATTCATCTAAAATGCCTGTATGCGGAGTGGATGGCTCGTCAGTACTTTCGAATGTGAGTATGGGAGCCACGCTCAAGGTTCCCAAACTGACACTGACCAACCAGATGATCGCCGTGATTCCCCGTGATCCGGCCCGAAGCCAGCAATTTGAAGGACAGGATGGAATCATCGGTTCTTCTTTCTTTGCTCACTTCATCGTAGCCGTCAATTATGAAAGGCAGGTTATTACAATCAGTAAGCCGGGAAATGTAAATTTTGCCAAGGCGGGACTGGGTGTGCCGGTGGAAGTTCGCGAAAACCGAATTTTTCTAAAGGCTGACCTACAATTAGAAAACGGGTCGGAAATTCCGGGCGAATTCGTCGTCGATACCGGAAACCGGAGCACACTAATGCTGAACATGGTAAATAACAGTAATCTTGTCTTGCCGGATAAAACGATCTCTTATTTCACACGGGGATTGACCGGAAAAATGGAACGGAAAATGGGTCGGATTAAGAGCCTAAAATTCGGTGATTGCCAAATGAATAACGTTCTGGCTTCATTCAATGATGGAACCGCCGGCACGCCACCGTCTTTTGAAAAGGAAGGAAATCTTGGCAACCAGATCCTTAGCAGGTTCAACGTGACGTTTGATATTCCCGAAAACCAGATCTATTTTAAGAAGAATGAATTATACAACGAGCCTTTTGAATTTAACATGGCGGGACTTCAGATCGAACGAACCATAGATAAAAATATGGTCGTTAACCATGTCGTTCCCGGTTCGCCAGCCGATAAAGCAGAAATTAAGCCGGGCGATAAAATAATCATGATAAATAGTTGGCCGTCCTCACAACTTTCTAAGGATGAATTTGAACAAACTTTTGGAAAAACGGGAAGCAGAGTTTCCGTTTTGATCGAGCATTTCGGTAAAACGAAGAATGTTAATTTGCAATTGGAACGGTTCATTTAGCTCGGTAATTAGCTTCCTCTCATAACGTTGGAATTCCCTCCTGACTGTTCACTAACCGGCAAACTGTCAGGAGGGAAAAGTATTGCGGCGAGGTTTAAAAATTTCTGCGAATATCTATTCCATCAGTGTCATCTGTCTTATATTAGTCTCATCACTGTATTCTATAACTAATCTACCTTATCAATTCAATCTACCCATTATCCACAATTTCCGTTCTTGACAATGGAAACCGGAATGAGTAAAATCCTGTCGTCATGAACAAAGAAATTTTATAGGAATCAATAATATGAAACATAGATGGTTACTTTTTATAATCACTCTACTCACGATCTGTCTGATGACCTCCTGTGATAATAAATCCGATGAAAAACCGCTCAAAGTGGTTTTCTTTGTTCATGGTGTGCTGGGCGATAAATCGTTTTTCGACTCAGCCCAACGCGGCTTGGATAAAGCCGAGGATGAATTGGGTATCGAGAGTAAAACCATCGAAGCCGGACTGGATGACACTCAATGGGAATCCGCTCTAACTAACGCGGCTAATGACGAAGATTACGATATTCTCATCGCGGGCTCATATCAGATGAATACCTTTCTGCAACAGGTCGCACCCCTGCACCCCGACAAGAAGTTCATCATTTTTGATGCGCCGGTAGATTACGACACTTACGATTGTGAAAACGTCTATTCAATCGTTTACAAACAAAATGAGGGCTCTTATTTAGCCGGAGTTTACGCCGCGGCTATGACCACCCAGGAAATCGATGGCATTAACTCTCAGGCGATCATCGGTTGTATCGGAGCGCAGGAAATCCCGGTCATCCTTGACTTTATATTGGGTTACGAACAGGGAGCCAAAGATACCAATCCGAACATTCAGATCATCCGGTCGTTTGCCGACGGCTGGAGCAATCCAGCCTTAGGAAAACAGATTGCACTGACGCAATATAATCAAGGAGCCGACATCATATTTCAGATTGCCGGCGGCACCGGAGAAGGCATTTTTGAAGCCGCGGTAGAAGATACGCATTTCGCGCTGGGGGTTGATTCCGATCAGGCCCTCGCCATCGAAAGTACCGATTCCACTCAGGCCGGCCATATTCTGACTTCGATGATGAAGAATATCGACAACTCCCTATATCGCGCCATCAAACTACATTTGGAAGGAAACCTGACTTACGGGCAGATCGATTCGCTGGGCATTGCGGAAGACGGAGTCGGGATTGCCCGCAATAAGTATTACGAAGCCATCACGCCATCGGCAGTCAAAGCGCTGGTAGATGCGGCCGAAGAAAAAATACTGAACGGTGAAATTATTGTTCAAACGGCTTTTTAACGATAATACAAAAAAGAAGGAATTTTCTTAAAAAAGCAACCCATTCGAATCCTCGCGATATTTTTCGTTATTATTCTTCTGCTCCCTATCTCCGGAATCGGTTAGGAAATGACGACCGCCACACATAAGGTCGTCAAGGAACTCGTTGCAACCACCCAAAGTTGAAACGGGAAGTTATTGCCGGCGCATATCCGCAAGGTCAGTCAAAGGTCACGATCCTGCGCATCAGCGTCCCCGCGGGAGCCTAGTTAGACACTCACAGTCATCCGGTGATAAATGCCGGAGTGCTGATTAGCAGGCAACTCACCGTCGTGGCAGAAGACGGAAAAATACTGATTCTAAATGCGGGTGATCCTATCGTCGAGTTGGTGAACACGCCGCATTATGGTATCAATCAGGGAAAGGACCTTGTCGATATTATCGTTTTTTATGCCAGTACGATCGACACGCCGATAACAGTGACTGAACAACATTGAGAGAGTGATGTTCAATTAGCGCTGTATGAAGCGCAATTAAATTGACAGGTTTAATATTAATACCTATATTCAGGTCGTAATACAGGTCTTTGGAGGTAGTATGAGAACAATAAACATTTCACAGGATATCATCCCGGTCGGCGAATTCAAAACAGGAATTTCGAAGTGGTTAAGAAGTATCCGGGATAAAAATCACCCCATAGTGATAACGCAAAATGGCAAACCTGCCGGTGTATTGATAACACCCGAAGAATATGATAAACTTATCTATGCTAAAACATTTACGGAATCTGTAAATCGAGGAATTCAGGATATCAACGCCGGAAATACATTTTCAACCTCCAAACTAAAAGATCAAATAAAAGAAGCCAGAAAAAGCAGAATATGAAGATAATCTGGACTCGCGAAGCCTTAGGAAATATTCTGGAGATCGAGAATAATATATCAGGAGATAATTCATCCAAGGCGATCGAGTTTACAGATTTACTCATAATTAAATGTGAATATCTTATCGATAATCCGGACATTGGACGTAAAATACCGGAGTTATCTGATCCGAGTATCAGGGAAATAATCTATAAATATTACAGAATCGTGCATCGACATATTGATGAAGAGATTCAGATATTGACAATTTTTGAGGGACATCGCCTTTTACCGATAGATTATGCCGGGAAGAACCAAATCCCATAATCGAATCCTGCATCAGGCGCACAGATGAACAATGTATTTTTCATAGGACTCGTTAGTTTCTTTGCGGATCTGAGCACCGAAATGGTGTATCCGCTGATCCCAATTTACCTCACGACGGTATTCGGAGCAACGCCTGCCCTCATCGGTGTGATCGAAGGAATTGCGGAAAGTCTTGCGAGTCTCCTGAAGGTTTTCAGCGGTTATATTTCCGATAAATACCGGAAGAAAAAGCCTATCGCGTTTCTCGGTTACGGGGCAGGGCTGGTGTATAAGTTCGCTCTCATCCTTGCCGGTTCGTGGGTCGGCATCCTCGGAGCGCGGGTGATAGACCGCTTCGGTAAAGGCCTGCGGACAGCGCCGCGCGACGTGCTTGTGAGCGAGAGCAGCGACTCGGATAAACTCGGACATTCATTCGGTCTCCACAAAGCGCTGGATATGGCCGGTTCCGCGGCCGGAATCCTGGCGGCTTTCTTCATCATGAAAGCATGGAACGGAGATTATGCCTACAAACGGCTTTTCCTGCTTTCATGTATTCCGGCGGTCGCTTCACTTTTCATGTTCATCTTCATCAGGGAAACTGGCAAACCGCGAGATTCCAGTGCGCCGCTTCATGTTTTCAGCGGACTTAAGAATCTTGACTCACGTTTAAAACTTTACCTCTTCGTCGTCTTTATATTTACGCTCGGGAACTCATCGAATACTTTTCTGCTTCTCAAGGCCGGGAATGTCGGTTTCGATACCGCCTCTGTCGTGCTTCTCTATTTTGTATATAATATGGTGTCTTCACTGCTTGCCATACCGCTCGGCAAAAGATCCGACCGCATCGGGCGGAAACGTTTATTAGTTGCCGGTTACCTGATATTTACACTTGTATATGCCTTCTTCGCATGGGCTCCGAACAAGGCGATCATTGTCGCCGCGTTTGCGCTTTACGGTGTGTTCACCGCCATGACGGCAGGTGTCGAACGCGCCTTCATTTCGGAAATCGCGCCTAAAGAATTAAAAGGAACCATGCTCGGTCTTCACTCGACGATCGTTGGAATTGCACTCCTTCCTGCCAGTGTGATAGCCGGACTTCTCTGGAATACATTCGGCGCGGCGGTCCCTTTCGCATTCGGAGCAAGCCTTTCGCTTTTATCGGCGCTGATTCTCGCCTTCGGATTAAAGTCAAAAGCGAAAAGCGTTCGTTAGTCGTCGAATTAAAACAGACTTTAAAATGTTCCGTCATGTCCTCAGACCTGATGGCAGAGCATATGACATGAGCGAGCAGACAGGGCGAACAGTGTCAAAAGATGAAAATTCCAAAATCCAAGCACCAAATTTCAAACAAGCAACAATGACCAAAAATCCAATTCTCAAAACAAGAGATCGTATCGTTGCCGGGTTTCGGTCATTTGAATTTGATATTTTGAATTTGTTTGGGATTTGGGTTTTGTGATTTGGCGCTTCACCGGCGGCGGATACTATTTATTGGCATATTCCAACTATTGCCGGGCCTCTTTAGAGTTTTCTGACTTGACAATGGAAATGGGAATGAGTAAAATTCTGCCATCATGATATTAAATAAATCAGCGGATAAAAACTCCTTTTGAGGACAATATGAAACAAGAACTGATCGTCGAACTCTTTCAGAAATTTGAAGAAGCCTGCTATCTGTACAACGAAATCGAGTGCTGGAGCGCGCGGGAATTGCAGGAGATATTAGGGTATTCCGAATGGCGTAATTTTCTGAAAGTAGTTGAAAAGGCCAAAACCGCCTGCGAAAATGCGGGTATTTCTACATCTGACCATTTTGTTGACGTCAACAAAATGGTACCTTTAGGCAGTGGAGCACAACGAACTATTGATGATATGGCGCTTACCCGCTATGCTTGTTACCTGATCGCGCAAAACGGCGACCCGTCCAAAAGTGAAATCGCGTTTGCCCAAACCTACTTTGCCGTCCAAACCCGCAAACAGGAAGTCATCGAACAACGCCTTTTAGATGCGGACCGCGTCTCAGCGCGCGATAAATTGTCTAAATCGGAGAAAAAATTGTCCGCTATCATCTACGAACGCGGCGTGGACGACAGAGGTTTTGCCATCATCCGTTCCAAAGGCGATCAGGCTTTATTCGGCGGATATTCCACACATGAAATGAAAAAGAAACTGGCTGTCCCGGACGGCAGACCCTTAGCGGATTTACTGCCCACGCTGACCATCAAGGCAAAGGATTTTGCCACCGAACTCACCAGCCACAATGTTGTTGATAAGGATTTGTCGGGCGAAAGTCAAATTTCTGATGAACATGTCGACAATAATTTGGCTGTGCGTAAAATTCTGATCGAGCGCGGGGTCAAACCCGAAACACTCCCTCCGGCTGAGGATGTCAAAAAGGTTCAACGCAATCTGGAAAACGACGAGAAGAAACTGCTCAAAAAGGCAAAAAGAAAAAAGAGAGAAAAATGAAATTTTCGGGCTTGATAATAGAAATGGGAATGAGTAAAATCCGAGCGTTATGAATAGACAAAGGCAATATGAATCAGTAAAATTACCAAAAGAAAAACTTACCCGTTTCTTCACTAAGAAACTTTTCAAAAAAGTTTTTCTATCGACAAACCTTGGAAATGGAGAGATTGTGCTGTATAAACATGTGTCATAACTAAAAAAAAGGATACTTCATTATGAAATCAATTTTATCCATTATTTTAATTTTTCTACTTCCTATTTCACTACTTTCAGAAATCGAATCAGGACTCCCCGGAGATATCGTTAATTGTATTATTTTAATTGAAAAGAGCGTTAATGATACTCTAATACCTCATGGAACAGGATTTCTGCTATATAATTATTTTCATAAAAATATTTATACTGTTGTAACATGTGCGCATGTTTTGAGGAATCCCATTGTATTTTTGAAAATTCCTGCCGATACATCTCTTATAATTTTTATGAATAATAATAAATTAAAAACAATTACAATGGGCACAGATACGTGGATATTATCAGGTAAAAATTTGGTATTACCATTTAAGATTCAAAAGAATATTAATTGTGTTATAGATGATAGTTTAGACATAGGGGTATTAAATATTGGTTTATCAAATAAAGGACAGTTTCAAAATGATACAACAAAGATTATTTTTACTAATAAAAAAGGAATTCCTAAAAGTCTTTACGGCTTTAAAAAAGATATAAAACTTGGTACGGATGTATTTTTCCTGGGCTTTCCTTTTCGAATCGGTACTGAATATGGTTATTTAGGAGGGTACTCAGAAGATATTTCAAATCCACTTGTTAGATCTGGTTCAATTGCATGGTTTTCAAATGTAAGTAATGAATATTTAGTCGATGCTTTCTCGTACAGCGGTAATAGCGGGAGTCCAATTTTTACTAAAAATTCTATAACATCTAGTACACACTTTATTGGAATGGTATTTGGCCATTTACCATCATCTGCATCGGATAATATGGGTTTGGCAAGGTGTATATGGTCAGATGATATTTTTAATATTATCGATAAACTGAATTCATTTTATAAATTGAAATAAAAATTGTTATGGCTAAATTTTCCACTAAGACGTTGCTACGTTCCTTCCTTCGTGACCGAATAATATCCTTACCAGTAGCACCGGTGAAAAATTCGTTATATCTCTCATACAAAAATATCACCATGAAAACCGGAAATTATTTTATCCGTTTTCTGCTCATACCTCAGCAACTTCACCGGATTAGCACGATAACGAGATGCCGATCTACCTAATAAACCAACCGTGAGCGGATGGTTCCGGGCAATGCCGCCATTTTTCCCGCCAGCGCAGGTCCTTTGACGTCATCCACATCGATGATCGAGTAACCGACATGCCCGCGTGTCTGCAGGTGCTGACCGGAAATATTCACGTGGTTCTGGGCAAACAACTTATTGATCTTCGCCAGCATCCCGGGCACATTCTCGTGGATGTGCGCAAAGCGATGACTTCCGGCTCCCTTCGCCGCCTGAAGCACGGGAAGATTGACGCAGGTGGTCGTGCTTCCCGTCCGGATATAGTCGATGATCCGCGCGGCGACGAACCTTCCGATGTTTTGCTGGGCTTCCGCCGTCGAACCGCCGACGTGAGGCGTCAGAATGACATTTTTCAATCCCCGAACCGGGCTGAGGAATTCCTCTTTGTTGCTGGCAGGTTCCTTTGGAAAGACATCCAGCGCCGCGCCGGCGAGTTTTCCCGAGTTCAGCGCCTTTGCCAGAGCATCGATATCGACGATAAAGCCGCGGGATAGATTCATGAAGATCGCGCCGTGCTTCATCATAGCGATCTCCCGCTCGCCGATGATTCCGCGATTGCCGGGACGCCCGTCAATGTGGCAGGTCACGACATCGGCAGTGGAAAGGAGTTCATCGAATGCGACCTTTTTGGCATTTCCTATGGAGAGTTTCTCGGAAACATCGTGATAGACAACTTCCATTCCCAGCGCTTCGGCAAGGACGGACAACTGCGAGCCGATATTCCCGTACCCGATGATGCCGAGCCGTTTCCCCCGGATTTCGCGGCATCCTTCGGCGGATTTCTTCCAGTTTCCCGTATGAAGTTCGGAACTCCGATCGAATGCGTGGCGAAGAAGCATGACGATCTCACCCAGCGCCAACTCCACGACACTCCGCGTATTGCTGTAAGGCGCGTTGAAAACCGCTATTCCGTGTTTCTCACATATTTCAAGATCGATATGTTCGGTTCCGATGCAGAACGCGCCGATTGCTAAAAGATTTTCACAATTGTCGAGAATGTCCTTCCCGATCTTTGTCCGGGAGCGGATACCGATGACGCTCATATCAACGGATTTATCAATAATCTCTTCCGGGGCCGGGCTATGTTTGATCTCGGAAACATCGAATCCGGTGTCGATAAATGCCGCCGACGCGTCTTTATGAATATCTTCAAGCAATAAAACCTTCATTAAACTCTCCAGTTTATCTCCGTGACATTTTGTTTGTTACTTGTGTTTAAAAAGTCTGGCGATAGAAGCGACCAGTAAACAAAACTACTTTATTGTTCTCTCTCAGAGAGCGATTCTTACTATGAAAAAACGAATAATCGACGGCATTATAAAAAATTGCAGCCAAGAAAACAAAAGAAATCTAGGAGTTGTTTTTACCGCGTCAATTGGATTTGATGCGGAGAACGCCATCGACATTCAGTATTTCATTTCGACCGTTCGATCCTTTGGAGATGTAATTGAGATACCGGATTTCGTAAAGCCGTTCATCCGGTTTCAGTTGTTTCGGCTGGAAATGGACTTTGTAATTATTCACGGAAATCGGGATGATCTCCGCTTCAACCAACCCCTTGCTTGAAAAACTTGTCTTTAGCAAAGCTCCGTAATGGGCTTTCGGATTTCGTGTTCCGAAGATAAAATTGCCGAGGCTGTAGGCGATTAGTTTTCCGCGATAAATCTCAAGTCCCTGAAGCGTGTGCGGATGATGGCCGATCACGATGTCTGCACCGGCGTCGATTGCCTGATGCGCATATCGGACCTGATACGGTTTCGGATGTTCGCGGTATTCGCCGCCCCAGTGGAAAGAAACCACGATAATATCCACGGATTTTTTGGTTTCGCGGATGATCTGTTTAAGAGCCGGTTGTTCCACATAGGCGGTTCCCGCTTTGCCGGGCGTTGCCCAGAATGATTCGGGATAGGTCAACGAAAACGCGAGGAAACCAAAGCGGATTCCATTGTGCGTGACAATCGCCGGTTTAACGGCTTCGGCGTAATTCATCCCCGCGCCGCAAAAAGGGATGCGCGCTTTTCTGAGTGTATTGATCGTGGAGTTCAATCCATCGACGCCGAAATCGAGAATGTGATTATTGGCGAGTGTGAACAGGTCGAATCCCGCGTGAACCGATCCGTCGATGTAAGATGGCGGCGCCGAAAATGTGTATTTCTTCTTCTGCGCTTTACCTCCGACTGTTAAAGGCGACTCGAGATTAGCCACTGCGATATCCGCTCCCCGGATGACGCTCGCCACCGAATCGAAAGGATAGTCCGCGCCGAGTTCATTGATCACGGGAATGAGTTCGTCGCCAAGCATCAGGTCGCCCGCAAATACAATTGTCACTTTTTTCTTTTGATCGGCTCTGAGGAATGAAAATTGTCCGGCGGCTTGTGTGGTGATGCCGAGGAGAACGATCGCAATCAAAATTAGCCACTTTTTAAATGATTTTTCTCGTAAGTAACGCACAACCATACAAACGGAATATAGAAAAATGTTACCAAAGGTTCAATAATCAAATATGAAAAACCTTCCGAAGGTTTGGCAGCCTTCGGAAGATTCTTTAATCGATTACAGTAGCCCTTATTTAATCAGGACTATTTTTTTCACGGCGTTGAATTCGCCCGCATGGATCTTTACAAAATACAATCCAGTGCTAAGATCGCTGGCAATGCTTTTAATATGATGCGTTCCGGCGGACATGATCCCGCTGCTGATCGTACTCACTCGGTTGCCGTTGTCAACGCAATATCACTGGGATTTTCTTACGAATTTTAAACCAAATCCGGATTAATTGTCCGTCGCGAGTTGTTTTGTGCCCCAACAAGGACTCGAACCTTGAACCAACGGATTAAAAGAACACCGCGTTCTCGTCGTGAAAAAATAAAAGTGTGTATTAATTATGCAGTAAATTGTTCGATATGAGAATTTTGCTGAATAGAAAACAAAAAAGCCCATCCAGTAGGGCCAGACGGGCTTCATATAACAGGATTTTTTCTAATTATACTACTTCACCAGTACGCATTTTTTGATTTCTACAAAATTACCTGCTTCTAATTTATAGAAATAGATGCCAGAACTATAGCGAGAAGCATTCCATTGAATTGAATAATACCCTGGTGCTTTCTGCTCATTAACTAATTTCTCAACAACTCTACCGTTTAGGTCATAAACAAAAAGTTCGACTCTTGCCGACTTTGATAGAGCATAATGGATCGTCGTTACAGGGTTGAAAGGATTAGGATAACTTTGATCGAGTCCAAATTTGGTAGGAATAGATATATCCTCACAAATACTTGCTATCTGTACCGAGAAAGTTCTGCTCTGACTAAACGGTCCTTCTCCTGCGTCATTAATAGCCTTCACTCGCCACCAAAAATCGCCTTTCAGAAGATTGTTACATGTGATAACTGTATCCAGTAATACTGAATCGAGGATAATATCACTGAAATCGGGATCATTGGCTAATTCAAATACGTAATTCAAGATTTGTAGTGTCCCTATATTCCATCTAAAAACGACTGTATCGATCGTTATTTCAGAGGAATCGGACGGAGCAATCAATGTTACAACCTCCGGCAGTGACATAATCGTTGTAAATGTCCATGTTTGTGACCAGTCACTTCCACCGCCGATATTATGTGCTTTAACTTTCCAGGAATACTGGGTAAAATTTTGAAGACATGGTAAATTGATCGACGTGTCCATTAACGTGGTATCAAATACAACCTGGGAAAAATTATCTTTCGATAATTGGATACCGTAATCTGATGCTCTCATTGTAGTTTTCCAGACAAGGTTAATACTGGTTGGCTGTTTAATAGAGTTATTAAGCGGACTGCATAATATCGGAATTTCCGGCTTAGCGATAATAGTCTTAAATGTACTCCAGTGAGTAAGGTCGCCCCATCCGGTTTCATTTTTACTCTTTACTCTCCAGAAATATTCTGTAAAGTTTTTCAAACCAGTTACCACCTTGAAAGTATCGACAAGCGTCGTGTCTCTAATTAAATCGCTCATGCTTGTCGTGTCACTGACCAACTCAAATCCGTAAACCATCACCGATTTGGTCCTGTCCTGAGCTTTACTCCAGCGGAAGGTAATATCAATCGGTTGATTGACCGATTGATGTTGTGGATTGATTAAGGTTACCGTAGTTGGAGTTCCCAAGGTCTTGAAGTTCCAGACCGCCGACCAGTCACTCACTCCACCTATATTCTTTGCACAGACACACCAGTAGTATTTCGTCAGATTGGTTAGCCATGGCAAGGTCTTAGCAGTGTCGGTCAGGGAACTATCCTCATACACCTTGTTCACAAACAGACTGTCTAAGCCAACCTGTACCCGATATATCTCCGCTCGACTGGCAATATGCCATTTCAGTACCACTGGTTGAGTGTTACCAACATTATTACTTAGCGGAGTGGCTAAAAGCGAGTTCTCCGGTTTGGCGATTATGGTCTTGAAGGTACTCCAGTTGGCAAAACCGCCCCATCCGGCTTCGTTTTTACTCTTTACCCGCCAGAAGTAATTGGTGTAGTTCTTTAAACTAGGTACCACCTTGAAGGTATCAACCAGTGTCGTATCCCTTAATAAGTCACTCATACTGCTTGTGTCACTGACCAACTCAAATCCGTAAACCATCACCGATTTGGTCCTGTCCTGAGCTTTACTCCAGCGGAAGGTAACATCAATCGGTCGATTGACCGATTGATGTTGCGGGTTGATTAAGGTTACCGTAGTCGGGGTACCCAGCGTCTTGAAGTTCCAGACTGTTGACCAGTCACTCACTCCGCCAGTGTTCTTGGCACTGACACGCCAGTAATAAATGACTCCAGTTGATAATAGTTGAATTGTGGTACTGGTATCTGTGATTTGGTCAGAATTGACAATTAAGGTATTAAATGTTACTTCATTAGCAATTTGCAAATGATAGCTTTCGGCGTTCACGGATGAATGCCATCTTAAGGTGACCGGTAAAACGATACCGGTAGTGGTGTTCGCGGGAGATATTAAAACAGGCAAATTCGGAACAGGATATAATGGATCCTGCCCCGGCTGATATTCAAAGGCGCCCATATCAACTCTGGCCAAACCACTGCCGCCATTAATTATACGCGTCTTGCCGCGGATGTCGGTCGTAATGCCGGCGGGTACATAGCTGTTATACCCGGCATCGACGCAAGGGGATGTTCCGAGAATCAGGTAATCACCAGTGGTGGTTGGGGCCAGTTCTGCCGATTTGGAATCTAAAAATTTAGGATCAGTCGTGATGCAATTGTTTTTTGTGAATCCTCCACCGGTGACAATATCATTCGTTCCGTTGGAATAACAGGAATAGTTCATTGTAACTGAGCAATCGGAGTAATTCCAAATTTGTTTCCCTTCTTTGGTGGAATTATTGCTCCAGAAGATGCAATTATTCAGGATCGGCTTGCTGGTATATTTATTAGAAAGGGCACCACCGTATCCATTGGCGGTTGTACCGGCTTTGTTCCCACTGAAGGTGCAATTGGTCAAAGTCGGATTTGAACTCAGAACGTTATAGACTCCGCCGCCATAGACATCGCCATAGCCAGGATCCGTCAGGTTTCCACTAAAAATACAATTAATGATTAAAGGATTACATTTATCATTATTATTTATAGCACCACCGTCAAAAGAAGCTTTATTGCCGATGAAATATGAATTTTTTACCGTTGGCGAGCTTTCGTACCAACTATAAATAGCACCACCATGTGATGCGGTATTAGAGGTAAAATTGCATTGGTCGATGACCGCTCCGGTGCCGGTCTGATAATTGTAGATTGCACCACCATCGGTGGCGTCGTTTTGTTCAAACAGGCAATTACTGATCGTCGTGGCGCTCCCACTGCGATTGACCATTGCGCCACCCTTACCACTTTTATTATTTTTAAAAGTGCAATTTGTGATGATCGCATTACTATTATTGTCATTGCCGATTGCTCCGGCCAAACCGGATCTGTTATCCACGAACTGACAATCGCTGATCAACGGATTGCTATAGTTATTGCATATGGCGCCGCCGTAGCCGTTATATGCTGCTCGATTGGCTGTAAAAGTACAATTGATAATTTTCGGACTGCTGGACTGGTTATACATTCCGCCCCCAGAGCCGTATTGCGCGAGAGTTTCATCATATGCAGCGCCTTTACGTATGGTGAATCCGTCCAGTACTGCAGTGCTATCCAGATTCAGGCCTTCGGGATGATAAAAGACATGATAGCAATTATCGTAATCATCATCTTCACTGCCTAGTTCACCGGAGAGAATAGAACCAAAGTTCTGTGGATCGCGTTGTTCCATGGAACCGCCTTGCACCGGGAAACCGCCATAAATCTTGACCCCTTTTTTCAGGCGAAAATGCCTGTATCTCTCACTTTGTGTCAGATTATAGACGGAGGTCGGTTTATAGGTACCCGCCGCGACATGGATTTCATTGTCGGTCATCGCAAAATTCAGCGCGACCTGCAGGGACGCAAAAGCAGTCGCCCAGCTCAAACCATTGTTGCTGTCCTGTCCATCACTCCGTACATAGAAGACTCTGCCGGGAGCATAGTCCATAACGAGGATGAAATTGTTTTTTACTGCCGTTACCGCACCGAGTTCATTGCTTGCCGTGAGACTGACATTGTAACTACCAGCGGTAGTATAGATGTGTTTCGGATTTTGGATTATCGAAGTGCTGCCGTCGCCGAAATTCCATTCCCAGCTGTCAGCGCCGCCTAATGTTCTGTCGGTAAATTGCACAGTCAGCGGGGCTATCCCACCAGTTTGGTCGGCATTAAAATCAACAATCAATGGCTCGGGCACCACATTGAATTTGGAGACAAACCCATCGGTTCCGCTTTGTAAAGTGGTCTGGTAAGCGCCGGTCGTGGTTGGAAAATCACTGGATTTTGTCTCACCGGTTATGTAAACATTATGATTTCCGTCAATGGCAATGGCATTGCCGGTTTCCTGATAAAAACCGCCGATGGTGGTGGAATAAACGAGTCCGGTGGCTATGGGATTTAATTCTATCAGGAAGGCATCGCCACTCGACGGCGGTGTGTTTTGAAAAGCTCCGGTCGTGGTCGGGAAATTGGAAGAGGATGTTCCTCCCGTCACATATGCGCGATTCAGAGCATCGACTGCAATACCATATCCGATGTCCTCTCCGTCGCCGCCAACATAAGTCGAGTATTCCAGAGCTGAGCCGGTAGTATTAATTTTTGAAATGAAGATATCTTCCGATCCTCCGCCAAAATTACTTTGAAAAACGTTGCTTGTAACCGGGTAATTTGTAGAGTATGTAACTCCCGTTACATAAGCATAATCCTTTCGGATGGCAATGGCATTGCCGTATTCATTTTCCGAGCCTCCAAGATAGGTCGAATAGCTCAATGCCGATCCGGTAGGGTTGAGTTTTGTGATGAAACCGTCGGTTTTGCCGCCGAAGGTTTTCTGAAGAGCAGTTATAGAAACGGGATAATTACTTGAACTTGTATTTCCTGTTATGTACGTATACCCCAAACTATCCACAACGATAGCATAAGCCTCATCATAACCGCTTTTTCCGATAAAGGTCGAGAACAGGGTCGCGGAAGCCGTTGCATTCAGCTTCGTTACAAAAATATCGTAAGCACCGCCAAAGGTGCCTTGATAAGCGCCGGTAGTCGTGGGAAAATTAGAAGAAGTCGTTATACCAGTTACGAAGGCGTTGCCACTAAGGTCCAACGCGATGGCTTTACCGGTTTCCTTGCCATAAGTACCACCCAGAAAAGTCGAATATACCAGAGCCGTGCCGTCCGAATTGAGTTGGGTGATAAAAGCATCGCCATTTCCGCGTACCGTAGTCTGATAGGCACCCGTCGTCGTCGGGAAATTGGTCGAAAAAGTCGTACCACTAATATAGACATTTCCTTGAGAATTCAAGGCAATTGCCGCACCGTTATCAGTGCTCGAACCCCCTAAAAATGTTGAATAGACCAGTGCTGAACCGTCTGCTTTCAATTTTGTAATAAAGACATCTTCGCCGCCTTGCAAACTGGTTTTATATGCACCGACTGTGGTTGGATAATCGGTCGAATAGGTCGTTCCAGTGATATAGACATTGCCGCTTTCGTCAACAGTAATGGCTTCTCCCTGATCATCGCCACTACCACCAATGCCGGTGCCACTGCCTCCGATGAAAGTAGAGTAGATCAGTGGGTCAATGATTAATTCTTGCTGAGGATCATAGATTCCGGTTCTGATGGCGACAGTACCTTCCGGCAGTAATGCGAAACTACAGGTCACTTCTTGTTTTCCGGTTTTCTTCTCCTGATAGGCAAATAACTTTCCGTGAACGACTTCACCGAGACTAGTCTGGAAAAGCAGTTCACCATCGGAATTTGTAGCCAGATCGTACTGTCCCAGGAGCTGCCATTGAATGTTGGCGACATCCGCTCCGGGTTGAATCCGGTAGTCGTATCTAACCTGCCTGTCATCGAAATAATAGCGAATATCAATCCCAGGATAGATACCGGTAATTTCTATTTCCCGATACATTTTTACCTTACTCATCCAGGATTCAGGCTCGTTTCCAATAAAATAGTTGCAGTATCCTCCTACTGGGTCTTTGGGAGTAAAGGTTAAATTCTGGGAATGATTCTGTAATTCCATTTTAATGACGTGCCCCCTGACCTGCAATTCCGATTCTGCTGGATAGGATTGATTACCGGCATTGTCAGGGTCTATTTGATAGAAATCGTAAACGACTCCGCTATTGGTAATCCAGGCATTCATACCTGCAGCAGTCTGAACAAGATATTGCACTTCGGCTGGCCATTGTCCCCTATTCTCAATAAAACATTGTGAGTTATTTTTTAAATAATTATCTCGGTAGGTTTCATTAGAATACAAAACACTTTGAAATACTAAACATCCCAGAACGACAATCATAGATCTTTTTAGAATATTTGACATACAAAACCTCATTATTAATTTGTCATTATAAATTAGAAAATCCAGTGTCATCAAAACAGATAATTCCATTTTTACTTTAATAAGAATAACCACATCGGCGTTGAGAACTTGATAAAACTCACTATATTTTTATCAGTAAATTTTACCCAAAAACATAAAAAACTTCCAAAACGACATAAGAAGCATCATAGAGAAAAAAACGAAAGCGGATGCAACTTTTAGTTATTTCGGATTCCCACCAGCCTGTTCGCAAGAAACGTACGCAGACAGGCCGGTTCGGTTTTGAGTTAAACCGGTATCCCGTTTTTAATGTTAAAATAGGGTGAAATATGATAAAATTTAATAGGGTAGGAATAGCGATAACCTGCGACAATTAGGCAATCGAAGAGTGTATTTTCTCATCGTGAAAGTTGTTTTGTGCCCCAACAAGGACTCGAACCTTGAACCAACGGATTAAGAGTCCGCTGCTCTACCAATTGAGCTATTAGGGCGAGAAAAAGCGGGCTAAATTTATAACAATTCCGTCGAACTGTCAACATCCTTCACAACGGTTTTTTCCGTTTGTCACCGGCAATTCAAAAAGGCATTTGGAGAATCCGATCACTTGCTGATCGGCATGATATAGACGATCTTTTGGCCGGGCGTGTCATAGATTTCGATCATTTCCCGACTGCCGAGGTTTTTCTCTTCCGCATATTTCCGGATTGCCGGATATACTTTCATCACGCCGGAAATGATTGACATCCGCGAACGAAACGGAAATTCTACGACAATCGCATCCATTGGTTTGAACTCCTGAACTTTGTACTTCTTTTTCAAATCCGGAAGCGCTTTCATATCTTTCTCATCCAGAATGCATCCGACTTTGCTCCGCAATTTTTCAACCGCAACCTCTTCGGGATTATCATAATATATTCCAACGCCCTTCGTTGTTGAAATTCCGTCTTCTTTCAACAACTTGTTATAGACGGAATCCATCGGCGCGTACACGTTCTTATAATCCCCAACATAATCGGCGTAAACCATCACGAACGGATCGACTTGCTTTTCCTGAATGCTGACGCGACTCAGCATACTGCTCGACCGAATCAACCAGAAAACCAGTAAAATGACAACGGCCAGAACGATCCGCAAAATCTTTTTCTTCATATCGAATATCCTCCCTCGACTTCTTCTCCGGATTTCAAAAACTGTATGAATATACGAAAAAATGACGATGTCTGTAAATATCGCGGATAAAAAAACCTGCCGAACTTTTCAGCCCGGCAGGTTCGATTCGATTTTCTATGCGATTACTGAAGTATTGTCAATGCATTCCTCGCGGCATCCAGCATCGGCTGAACCGATATTTCCGTTCCGACGGCAGCTTTCATCCACGCGGACGGCGTGATGGAGCCCAGCGTGCACATCCGTTCCATCTCTTTTCCGAGATTCTTCCCTGAAATGTATTGCTCTATCTGAAACTGAATGACGTGTCCGATCGGGTAATCCGGCAGATAGAGACCGGCATCGATCATGTGCGAATAGACCCCCAGAATGATGGCGTCTTTATGTCCTAAAATCGGGTAATAATATTCGTTCCACGTCGCCTTGGCAATTTCGATGACGGCGGCTTTCAGTTCTTCCGGCTTCGCTTCGGGATGTTCGTACATCCAGTGCCATACCTGCATATCGACGAGTGCTACGGCTGAGATTTCCGCCGCCGACCATATCTGATTCAGCGCTTCCAGATATTCGGCGTCCGGGTCTTTCTTCGTCAAACCGAGAACTTCCAGATCTCTCTTCTGAAAAACAAAGGCGAACGCTTCGGTGAACGCCGTATTCGGAACGCCGGAGAGCATTGGATGATCGATCCGGTTCAGTGAAAAAACCTGCTCGACGCAGTGACCGAGTTCATGGAGGGCGATGTTGAAGCCTTTGTAATCCATTCCGGTCGGCTGGACGCGGGTTCTCAGATGCGCGTTATCGGAAGAACGTTCGGCGCCCTGCGCATGACCGGAGCCGCGCGCCGGATCGACGTTGATCTTCGTTTGTAAAAATTCTGCCGTCTGTTTATCGAAACCGAGTTTCATCAATGTCTCCGGCATTTTTTCACGAAAAACTTCGGCTGTCGGATATTTAGCCGAAACGATCTTGTCTAATTCCACCTGCGAATAAGCAACTTTACTCTTAAAACCGTTGTACCAGATATCGAACGGTTCGAGTTCTCGCCCGAGCCGGTTTTTCACGACGGCGGCCGTCTCTTTGAGTTCTTCGGATTTCAGGATCTGAACGAACAGCGCTTTCACGGTCTCTTCGGGAATTTCACGGTCTTCGTTGAAACGGCGATTAATGAACGTCGGATTGATCGGATAATACGGATCAGCGTCTTTTTCGGCATGAAAGATATTGAGCAATTGCTGATAACGCGTGTTCGGTTCAGGACTCGCGTCGGCGTTTTCACTGACGATCTGATTCGATCCGACTTTCCAATCGACTTTCGGATTGTTAATGACGCTGGCCGGGATTTCCTGCGTGATGATTTTCTGCATCACGTCATAGATCATTTTCTGTCGTTCAAAACCGCCGGATTCGGGATACTGCGCTTTAAGTTCGTCGCGTATTCCCCAATGCGTGATCAGCGTCAGGTCTTCCGGAAACAATTTTTCGCCGTTTTCTGTCAGCAGATGTCCCATGCAGATATTGTAACTGCTGATGTAGTTATCGGCGACGACGTAGGCTTCGTAAGTTTTCCGGGAAATCTCCGATGGAACGCGCGAATTGAACCACTGAGCCAGTCTCGCCTGCGCCCATTTTTCCCGCGTCCAATCGTCGCTGACTCTCAGCATTTCTTCGAGAGAATATACTTTAAAATTCAACAGGACAAAAAATGCAACCTTGCTCTTGAACAGGTTTTCAGTGACATTTGGAGAAAGGCTGAAGTTCGCCATCAGGTAATTGACCGGCATAATCGGTCCGACGTCCACCTGCAAATCCCACTGAAAATCGCGTTCGAGTTCCAGCATAACGCCTTTTAACGTTTCGAACGAATTCTCCAAACGAACGAGCGAGCGATTTAGCGAATCGCCCTCGACGAGGAAATTTTCCAGACAGAATTTCCTGAAGTCTTCTTCGTTGCCGTCTTCCTTTGTCCAAAAATTTTGCATCTGCGTGATGCCTGTCCGGATGCGGTCGGCGCTTGTTTCGCCGAACTTCGCGATCATTTCGTCGGCGACTTTAACGGCAAATTCATCGCTGATCATTTTCGTTTCCTCTTTTTTCCCGCATTGCTGGATCATCGTCGTGAAAAGCATGATTGTAACAAGCAAAACGGTTCCGGTCAAATGTCCCCGTGTGCATTTCCACATCTTTTCCTCCCTAAAATTAATCGTCCCTTACTGGACGGAAACCTCATCGGTCAATTCGTTGTTGTCGTCGCTTTTGCGTGGAAAATGTTCGGATAGAATTACGCCCATTTTCGTAACGACATTAATAACGCCGGTTTTATAATTGTGATGTTTAAAATCCTGCGAAAGCGATTCCCCCGCAGAATCCCAAACTGACTGCTCAATTTTTACATAAATCCCCACGTCGCCGAGAATCTGGAATTTCCGTTTATCTAAAAGAATGAGTAGTAAAATGCCAGTTCGGTCGCGTGTTTTATCCATTCCGAGCCGGTAAAATTCATCCAGTGCGATTTCCATGACGCTTTTATCTTTGAGCTGCGACGGTGTCTTGCTGAACACGCTGATCCGGATTTCGCCCGACGTATTCTTTTCCGCTTCCGAACAAGCCTTCGCGATCGCTTTCAAATCCGCCTTCGAAAAATATGTTCCTAACAGCGACATTGTTCAACTCACTTTCACTTTATCATCAATTAGAAATCTGCAATTTAAAATTCTCAATCTCCAATTTTCAATTTCACGACTTACCATCCACCAGACGCTCCACCGCCGCCGAATCCGCCGCCGCCGCCGGAGAAACCGCCAAACCCGCCTCCTCCGAATCCTCCACCGCCGCTTCCGCCGCCGCGAAACATATTGGAAAAGAAAAGCGCCCAGAGCAACCCGCGTCGTCCACGCTTTCCCGTTCCCAGAAAGATCGGCAGGAAAAACAGGAAAAAGATCAAACCGAATAGCAAATTCCCCGGATCGCGATCCGATCTTCTGTATTTATTCGGATCGCCCTGGTACTCGCCCTGCGTCGCTTTCATGATCGACATGATTCCCGCGTCAATTCCCGCAAAATAATTTCTGCTTCGGAAGTCCGGTGCAATCTCGTTTCGGATAATGCTCGATGAGATCAGATCGGTTAACGCGCCTTCTAACCCATAACCGACTTCGATCCGAATCTTCCGGTCGTTGATGACGACGAGGAGCAGAATACCATTGTCCTTTTCCTTATCGCCCAATTTCCATTCGTCGGTCACGCGTATCGAATAATCTTCCAAAACCTCGCCTTCCAAAGATGGAATGATGAGGACGGCGAGTTGATTCGACGTCTGCGACTCGAACTGAAAGATCTTTTCTTCCAAATTTAATTGTTCAGACGGTGATAGAGTTCCGCTCAGATCAGTTACGCGGTTTCTGAGCGGCGGCACATCAAGTGCAAAGAGATTCGTCGCCATGATCGCGAGAACCGACAGAATCGCCAAATAACCGACAAGTTTTCTCCTGATACAAATTCCCTTCATTTAACTTCTTCCGGGCGCAGTTGCGTTAAAACGTCACTTTAGGAGCGTTTTCCGCACCTTCCTGCGCTTCAAAATATAACTTCTTATCGAATCCGAACATGCCCGAAATGATGTTGGTCGGGAATCTGCGAATCTTCGTGTTGAATCCCTGAACCGCTTCGTTAAAACGCTGCCTTTCGACGGTGATCCGATTCTCGGTTCCTTCCAGCTGCGACTGAAGCGCGAGGAAATTCTCGTTTGCCTTTAAATTCGGATAATTTTCGACAACTGCCATCAACCGCGAGAGAGCCGAACTGATTTCGCCCTGGGCCTGCTGAAATTTTGCAAAGGCCTTCGGATCATTCAGAACTTCCGGCGTGACTTTCAGACCGGTCGCATTGCTTCTCGCCTGAATCACCGCTTCAAGCGTCTGACTTTCGTGCTTGGCGTAACCCTTAACGGTTTCGACCAGATTCGGGATCAGATCGGCGCGGCGCTGATACTGATTACTGACCTGCGCCCATGATTGATTCACGCCTTCTTCAAGCGTCACCAAATTGTTGTACATGCCGACGATTTTGCCGATGATCAGAAGTAAAACGACGACGACGGCAATCAGAATTATCCAACCTTTTTTCATTTTATTTTCTCCTTTTTCAAAATTCCAAATAATCTAACACTTTTTCCAATCACTCATTCAACAATTCTACTGTATAGATTGTTCTGATAATGAAAGAATTTATTTTCATTCGTAATATGTCCACATCCGAATGATTTTTACGACTTTTTCTACGTCAATGATTTGATAAATAATGCGATGCCGAATGTTAATCCTCCGCGTATATGCTCCAGATAAATCGCCGACTAATTTTTTGAATGGTGGAGGTGATTGAAACGGATTTTCTTGCAGGATTTCTAAAATAACCAGTGTCTTGTCTTTCAATCCGGCCTGTTTTAATTTCAGGGCATTTTTCTGCGCCTGTTTGGTAAATACTAATTTCCATCTCACCAGACGAGTTCCTCAGAACATTCATTGACCGGAGTATCGAGACCTTCCTGAATCGAATCCCGTATCCCAGGGATAGATGTCAGAAAAAGAGTTTCCTGCACCGCCCGCCAGTCATCTTCTGAAATCAAGACGGCATTTTGAGTTTTGCCGGTTATTTGAATCGGCTCGTGAACTTCGGCGGTCTCATTGATGAGTTTATACAGATTCTTGCGGGCATTGGTGGCATTAATCGTTTTCATAAACACCTCATTTTATCGTGCGTAACGTACGCTATGCGGTACGTAATTGCAAGAAATATTTATCATTTGAATACACCATTGGCCATTCTGGAGTAGAGATCCAGAGTAAGATAACCGGGAATCAAATGGATAGATACGTCGTGAACCAAAACGGTTAACTTAAAAAATCTGTTAAAAATACACTCCTAATATCCCGTTAAAGGAATTTATTTTTTCGTCAAGAATCAAATCTCCAATTCCCGCTGAGGATAACATTTTAAGATAGCTAGTATAATTCAACATCCCAAAATAACGTTTTATTGATACCTTAAGCCCCAGATGATAAATCCTTCCGGAATTAAAAACTATCGGCGGACCATCTGTTAATGCGAATCTATAGTCATAGTCTTCGACGGGTTCGTTCTGATATATTAACTCACTTGCGCCTATTTTCGATTTTGGGCGAAAAAATATTCCAGATCCAATACCAATAACCGGACTGATTATGATATTCTCTGTTAATTGAAATGAATAACTGCCCAGAAGGTTTAACTCTAATATATTATAATTAAGATGAATATCCGTTTTTTCACAATAATAATGTACATCCGACCAACGGATCTTTTTATTGATAAGATCAAGTTTTTTATTTGTATACATGATTCCATAATTCAAATAGAATTGCTTCCAGATTCGGGATTGCCGGTAATACCCAAAGTTTATACTAGTTTTACCGATACCATCTGTTGTTGTAAATTGCGAGTAATTTGCACCGAAAAAAACCATATTTTTATATATTTTCTCTGGTTGGGCGACTAGAGTCTTTTCTTGAGGTACAGTTTGTTGTGTACTTTTTACGCTAATATTAATAAGTGAATCTGGTTTTTCCTGAGAGATTGCGGTATTAGCCATTACGATAAATCCCAGTGCAATATTCAATATCTTATGACTAATATTCTTCTTTAGGATTTTCATATTATCTGGTTCAACCCTCAATTACTTCATTTCACACTTTGAGCAGATTCATGAATTCTTTAACCGAGCCAAATGCTTCGAGTCTCCTGATCGCTTCGCGAATTTCCTTCTGTCGGTTTGATGATAAAACCGCCGCCGAAAGCGCGTTGAATTTCACTGCAATATCTTCGTCGGTCATCGGCTCGCGCGGATCGCCTTTCGGGTATTCGAGGTACTGGCTGACGGTTTTACCGTCCTTGGTGCGAATGACGACCTTCGACGGTTGCTTGGCCGGAAACATTTTCTCGAACTCAAGGCTGGCTTCGCCTTTGATCTTATGAATGACTTCGCGGATGCGCGGATCGTGCAGTTTTTCATCGGAGAATGAATTTACGGTCACCTGCCGGTCAACGATGGCCGCCGCGATGCAATACGGCAGGCTGTGGTCGGCGGTTTCGCGCGAATCCGGTTCGTACTTGTGCGGATCGAAGAGAATGTCGCAGGCGCGCGCGATAGTCGTAATGACGACTTCCTCGATGTCCTCCGGCTGAATGTCATTTTCTTTGACGAGTTTTAAGGTCGCGGTCAGATGTGTGTGCGTCAGAGCTTCGGTCGGGAAGGCTTTCATCGAACAATTCAAAATGCGATATGATTCACCCAATCCATTAGTCATTTTTTCCTCGTCCCAACCCGGGCCGAAAACATCCATCAGACCTTCCTTGCCTTCGAAAATTGCTTCTGTTCCGTTGTAACCTTCTTTCGCCATTAAAGCCGCGAAAACGCCCGCCTGTACTGCCATCGGATCGACGGTGTTTTTCATCATGGTCAGTTTCCCGGCGGTCGGACAGCCTATGGTATGATTATGACAGGCGCTGATGCCGATCGCATTGACCATTTGATCTTCGGTCAGGTCGAGCATTTTACCGGCGACGATCGGTGAAACGAATTGCGTCAGAGTAGCGTGATGCCACTTACGTTCGCGAACGCCAGGCAGGCCGAATTCACAAATGCGTTGTTCGAATTCATAGGCCAGGACGATGGCGACGATCGCCTCGCGCATGCTTTTTCTCTGCCGTTCGGCCATCGCCAGCGCGGCCGGGATCAGATCGCTGGGATGCGACGGATCCTGTTTCCAGTAAATATCATTGAAATCCAGCGAGCGGATCAGCAGCGAATTGAGTAACACGGCATTGACCGCCGGAAAACGATCCCCGAAACCAATTACGGTCGCTTCGGGTTTGCCGCCCATATCTTTCAGAATCCGGTAAATCACATTGACGTCTCTGGTTTTTATTGCACCCAAGGCGCAACCGAGCGAATCAAAGAGATAACGTTTGACTTCGTTCACAACCGCGGATGGTAAATCTTCATATTTCAACTGCACTGCAAAGCGGGCTATTTTCCTCGAAATTGTCTCCATTTCTTCCTCTTTAAAATTAGACTTTCTCAGCTACGGCCTGAGCCACTTCCAGCGACGTGTTCGTGCCACCCATGTCGTAGGTCTTGACTTTACTTTCTTTGACCACGTCTGCCACGGCTTTTTCGATCAAATTGGCGCTTTCGATTTCACCGAGCCAGTCGAGCATCAGTTTGGCAGTTAGAATCGTAGCCAGCGGATTAACCTTGTACATTCCGGCATATTTCGGCGCCGAGCCGTGCGTCGGTTCAAAAACGGCATAATTGTCGCCGATGTTTCCGCTGCTGGCAAAGCCCAGACCGCCCACCAATTGTGCGGCCAGATCCGAGAGAATATCACCAAACATGTTTTCCGCGACGAGAATCTCGTATTTCTCCGGATTCTTGACCAACCACATACACTGTGCATCGATGTTCGTTTCGTCCAGATAGATGTCGGGATAATTTTTCGCCACTTCGCGCGCCGTGCGGATCATCAGGCCGCCGGTCTCGCGCAGGACGTTCGGTTTATCGACAACCGTCACGCTTTTCTTGCCGTACTTTTTAGCGTATTCAAACGCATTCCGCACGATGCGGGCACAGGCCTGTTTAGTCATGATGCGGGTCGACATCGCAATATTTTCCAGTCCGGCGTCCTTGAATTTCTTCATCTTCGGATGCGCCGCGTCCAAGGCATCGTAAACGCTCTTCGGCAACGGGAAAAATTCCACGCCGCCGTACATGCCTTCGGTATTCTCGCGGAAAATCGTAATATCAATGCCTTCTTTATAATTCAGCGGATTGCCCGGATAGGCTTTACACGGCCGAAGATTAGTATGCAAATTGAATTTCTGGCGCAGGTTGACGATCGGGCTGAAATAGACATGCCCTTTGCCCTGCAACTCCGGGATCAGTTCTTTGGCGGCTTCCTCTTTCGGCTTGGAGGTAATCGCGCCAAACAGCGCGCAGTTGGTTGTTTTCATCATTTCGATAGTGCGGTCAGGCAGTGGATTGGCTTCGTTTCTCCAAAATTCCCAGCCAATGTCGCCGTGGATATATTCCGCGTCCAATTGAAGTTTATCGAGTACAATGCGGGTCGCATCCAGAACATCCTTACCGACACCGTCGCCTGGTAGCCATGCAATTCTATATTTTGCCATAAAATCTCCTTAATTATTTTCGTTAATTGATTGTTCTTTCGGTTCGATACCCAGTTTGCGCTGGGTGTACGGAATCAAACCGCCGGCATCGAATATGCCGACGATTTCCTTCGGCAGTGGCGGAAATTTATAAACGCCACTCTCGGTCTTGATCTCGCCTTTTTCCATGTCAATTTCGATATGATCACCGTTCTTCAGGTTTTGGACAGCTTCCGCCGAGGTCAAAGCCGGCAGTCCGAAGTTGATACAATTACGGAAAAATATCCGCGCAAAAGACTTCGCGATGACCGCCCCGACGCCAGCATACAACAGACAGGAAGCCGCCTGTTCGCGCGAACTGCCGCAGCCGAAATTCTTCCCGCAGACGATGACGTCGCCCATCTGAACGTTTTTCGCAAAATCAGTGTCCAGGTCCTCGAGCGCAATCTTCGCCATTTCTTTCGGGTCGGTCACTGTGTAGGTATATTTGCCGGGGAAAATGACGTCGGTGTTGACGTCGTCCCCGTATTTCCAGACTCGTCCGATAATTTTCATATTGTCCTCATTTTCTTTTCATTTCAAAATTCAAATTGAACATTTCAGATTTTAAATATTTTTAGGGGATTTCGAGGTTATTACGGCTTTTGAGAAAATTCTCTTCAATTCTTCGACTTCACTGAATAGTGGTCCAATTTTATCTTCAGTAAGAAGTTCAGCACGTTTGAGAAGTTTCAGCCAAAATGCAGATTCGCGCAGTTCTTTTAACACTATTTGCATTTTATGAAGAAAATCCGCCCGACTTTCAGCGCCTCTGGCTTCTTCGTAATTTGCCCCGGCAGAACTTGAAGCCCTAAACAATTGTCTAAAGATATGGCTGCCTATAAAAGAAATCTGAAGAGACGGCCAAATCTTGATTATTTTTTCGTTAAAATCCAGTATGCGTTCGGCTAATTCTTCGGCATTCATCTTGACAACTCATTCAATTTCAGATGTTTTAACTTCTTCTGCAAATTTGATATTTGCAATTTGAAATCTCCAATTTGAAATTCTCATATCATTTCCCGAAAATCTTCTATCCTGCCGGTTAGAGCCGAGACTGCCGCCGTACGTGGACTGCACAGATAAACTTCGGCGTCCTTGTTGCCCATGCGCCCTTTGAAATTGCGGTTAGAAGTCGATAACGTAACCTCGCCTTTGGCCGGGACACCTTCGTGATTCCCCATGCACGGCCCGCAACCGGGATTCATAATGACTGCCCCGGCTTCCACCAGTTCTGTAATCCACCCGCGCTTCAACACCTCGAGATAAATTTCCCGCGACGCCGGGAAAACCAGCATCCGCACATTCGGATGAACTTTTTTCCCTTTCAAAATACTGACGACCACCTCGAAATCCTCAATGCGCGTATTCGTGCAGCTGCCGAAGAAAACCTGATCGATTTTCGTGCCCTTAACCGCCGCGACCGGCGCGACATTATCGACTGTGTGCGGTTTGGCTACCATTGGCTCGATCTCCGCCAGATTATAATGCAGCACCTCGTCGTAAACCGCATCCGGGTCGGACTCGACGACTTCAAACACATGCTTTGTGCGGGATTTTACATAAGCCAGAACTTCGGCGTTCGGGATCATATAGCCGTTCTTGGCGCCAATTTCCACCGCCATATTCGTCAGTACAAACCGGCTGGATAAGCTCATTCGGTCAATACCCGAACCGCAGAATTCAATGGCGCGATACAATCCGCCGTCCGCGCCAATATCACCGGCAATTTTCAGCATCAGGTCTTTCGAGGTTATTCCCGGCTGAAATTCGCCGTCGCAGATGATTTTCAGCGTTTCAGGTACTCTCAGCCAGATTTTGCCGCAGGCCATAATCGCTGCCATTTCACTACGGCCGATCCCGGTTGAAAATGCACCGAACGCGCCATAAGAAGTCGTGTGCGAATCGGCTCCAACGATCAACGCTCCCGGCCAGACGTGGCCTTTTTCGTGAATAACCTGATGGCAGATGCCTTGATTGATGTCGTAGAAATTCCTGATTTCCTGCTTCGCGACAAATTCGCGAATATCTTTATGATTCTGGGCGAATTTCTCATTGGCAGCCGGTGTGCAATGGTCGAGGATCACGACATGCTTGTCCGGATCGTAAACCTTATCGACTCCAATTTTATAAAATGTCGAAGAAATCGCCGCCGTATTGTCATGCGACATGGCAATATCCGGTTCGATCTCGACGATCTCACCCGGTACAACCGGCTTACCGGCCTTCTTTCCCAGTATTTTCTCGCTAAATGTCTTACCCATTTTAATCCTTTCAACCACGAATGAACGCTAATAAACGCGAATTTTATTTGTTTTTTGTCAGTATGAATCTTTCCCACTGTAAATGCGGATGCTTAAAGTTCAAAAGAATTCCAACTTCCTTCTTTGTAATCCGTAGATAATTCAGAACCTGACCACGATGTTCATCCAAAATGGTATCAACCGTTTTTATCTCGATAATGATTTTTTCTTCAACGACCAAATCAGGGATATATTCGTCGATCAATTGACCATTATAATATACCGGAAATATCGTCTGCTGATTAAAGGTGAGGCTTTGTCGATTAAATTCGATATATAGCGCTTTCTCGTATGTTTTTTCACGTAAGCCATGCCCGAGTTCGTTCAGTACAGTCATCGCACAGCCAACGATTTTATGCACTAATTCTTTTTCAATTAACTCGATCATTGTTTAATATTCCTTTCAACCGCGAATGAACGCGAATATACACGAATATTTTTTTTCATGTTAATGGCAACCGCTCCGATTGTAAACGAGCATATAAAAAATAAAATGTTAGTTCCTCTTTTTTTATCTTCAAATATTTCAAAATATATTCACGATGGTATTCATCTTTAAAATATTCATAAATATCATTAGCGTACATTCGTGTTCATTCGCGGTTCAAACCCCTTATTTTACCAGTTCGAAGTCGATGAAGTCTGCATGATGGAAGATGATCGTTTCCGGCAAATGCTTTTCGCCATCGCCTTCTTTGGAATGGCAGGCGATCACATGCAGGACTTCCGGTGGAATGCCGTGCTTGAAAGCCAATCCGACGCCACTGAACGGATGCCGTAGTTTTTTCCCGAAATCGGATTTCACGGCTTGGCCATTCACAATCTCAAATTCCAGCAGTTTCCCAACATCGGCCAGCAGCGCTCCGGCGATCAGGTTATCGCGATTCACCTTGGTTTTGCGGTCACCGTAGGCTTCCGTTAAAACCTTATCACAGGCGATGCACATTTTACAGACTGTGCGGACATGTTCGATAAAGGTGATCTTGACGTTTTCCGCTAAGAGTGTAAACGGGATCGACTGCAATATTTCCGGTGTCCAGCCGCGAAAAGCCATCGCCTCTTCCCAAACAGCGACGACTTTCGAGCGCAATTCTTCATCGGCGATTTGGTTGACTTCCGGTAAAATCTCGGTAATCATGCGTACTCCTTTTTCATAGATCGATCATTAAATAAATTAATTTTAAGCGTACGAAACATGCCGAAAATTTACCGCTCTTTCCGGCATTAATCAACGACAACGATTAATAAAAAGTAAACAACAAAGGAAGAATCTGACATCACGATCTATATTCCTTGTATTTCCATATTTTCCTTCGTCTCTTGGTGACTTCGTGGTTCACGTCTCCACGTATCTTGCATTTTTCCCGCGAAAGAGCCAAATTCTGACCGATGTTTACTTTTCAGCATATAAAACCATGGGGGTAAAATTGAATACCATTGGCTCTGCCGGTAATCATGGCAAAGAAGACCGCTCGGATTGCACTGTCGAAATCATTCAGACGTCCTCCGGTGGCATCGTCATCGAACTCAACAGCAAAGTCGGTAAACTCTACGGCAAATCCATCGAAGAACTCTGTCGTGAAGAGATGACATTCTTCGGAATTTCCGACGCGTTGATTAAAATAAATGACAGCGGCGCGCTTCCGTTTATTTTGACGGCAAGGATCGAGGCGGCGCTTAAACAAATTGTTGAAACCGATCGTGAGTTTTTACCGGAAATGTTACCGGATAATGGATATTCAACTGAAAAAGATCGCCCGCGCCGTTCGCGTCTTTATCTGCCCGGAAACACGCCGAAACTGGCCATCAACGCCGGTCTGCATAGTCCCGATGGCATCATCCTCGATCTTGAAGATTCCGTCGCGCCCGCGAAAAAAGAGGAAGCGCGTTTTTTAGTCAGGAACACACTTCGCGCATTGAATTTTTACGGCGCGGAACGCATGGTGCGTATCAATCAAATTCCGAAAGGACTTGATGACCTGAAATTCATCGTCCCGCACAACGTGAACCTGATTCTCGTCCCGAAGTGCGAGTCCGCCGATCAGATACATATTCTTGAAAAAGAAATCGCTATAATCTCCAAAGCGTCCGATGTCGCTCAACCCATTTTCCTGATGCCAATCATCGAAAGCGCGTTGGGCGTCGTCAACGCCTACGAAATAGCGACGTCATCTCCAAATGTCGTCGCACTGGCCGTCGGACTGGAAGATTACACCGCCGACCTGGGCATTCAACGCACGAAAGAGGGACGCGAAACCTTCTTCGCCAGATGCCAGATCGTCAATGCCGCCAAAGCCGCCGGAATTCAGGCCATCGATTCGGTTTTCTCCGATGTGGCAGATATGGAGGCGCTTAAACAGATCGTCCTGGAATCCAAATCGCTCGGCTTTGACGGAATGGGCTGCATCCATCCGCGCCAGATTCCGGTCATTCATGAAAATTACGCGCCGAATCCGGACGAGATTGCCAAAGCGGAGAAAATCGTGAATGCCTATTTTGATGCCGCTGAAAAAGGTCTCGGCGTCGTGGCGCTTGGATCGAAAATGATCGACGCTCCCGTTGTGAAACGGGCACAGAGAACTATTACCAACGCAATCGAATCCGGTAAATTGTCCGCCGATTGGAGGTCTGAAAATGTCAAATAATTTGGTCAAAAATGCCGCCGGACGCTGGGTACCGACGGAAGTCAATGGCAAACCGGAAATCCCGTTTCAAGGTATCGGAAAACATCGTCCCGAAGGACGAAAATACGCGCCGAAAATTTCAACTTCTCTGGATTATCCGGCTGACGGCAATAAACTTCTACCCGATCTAAAAACCGCGCTCATCCAATGCGGACTCAAAGACGGCATGACGATTTCGACGCATCATCACATGCGAAACGGCGATCTCGTCGCCAACCAGATTTTCGCCATCGCATATGAACTTGGTGTCAAAGATCTCGTCTGGTTTCCATCCGCCTCGTTTCCGTGCCATGAACCATTGATCCAATATCTCGAAGACGGAACGATTCACCACATCGAAGGTTCGATGAACGGACCGCTCGGGCGTTTTACCTCACAGGGAAAAATGAAAGGCGTCGGAGTTCTGCGCTCGCATGGCGGACGTTATCAGGCGATTCAGGACGGTGAAGTTAAAATCGACATCGCAGTTTTAGCCGCACCGACCGCCGATTCGTTCGGCAACGCGCATGGATTGACAGGTCCTTCCGCTTGCGGCGGTTTGGGATATGCTTTGCCGGATTATCAATATGCCGACAAGGTCGTCGTCGTTACCGACAATCTCATTCCGTTTCCCGCGATTCCTATGCAAATCGTCGGCAACTATGTCGATTATGTCGTAAAAGTCGATAAGATCGGAATTGCCGAGCAGATCGTTTCCGGAACGACTCAGATAACGAAAAGTCCTGACCGTCTGCTCATTGCCGACCTCACGACAAAGTTCTGCAACGCCGCCGGACTGATCCGGGACGGTTTCTCATTTCAAATGGGAGCCGGCGGAACCTCACTCGCGATTGGAATTTACTTCCACCAAATTCTCAAAGAACGCGGGATCAAGGCGCGGTTCGCCGTTGGCGGTTCGACGCAATATTCTGTCAAGATGATTGAAGACGGTTGTCTGGAATATTTACTCGATGCGCAGACATTTGACCTCGACGCCGTTCGCTCGATGAGAAAAAATCCGAATCATCCCGACATCTCGATCTTCCATTGCTATGATTTCCACGCCAAAGGCAATTACACAACGATGATGGATGTGATGATTCTCGGCGCAACGGAAGTCGATGTCAATTTCAACGGTAACGTTGTGACACATTCCGACGGATATTTGCTCCACGGCATCGGCGGCTGGCAAAATTGCCTTCATGCGAAATGCACGATCCTGCCAATCCCTCTGTTCCGTGACCGGATTCCCGTCGTTCGCGATGAGGTCACCACACTATGCGGACCGGGAGAATTGATCGATGTCATCGTCACCGAACGCGGCATTGCGATCAATCCGCTAAGAACCGATCTGATCGACAAGGTCAAAAACTCCGGCCTGCCGATCAAGACCATTCAGCAGTTGAAAGATGAAGCAGAACGGATTTGCGGAAAACCACAGGATCCCATTTTTGACGATCGGGTCGTCGCTGTCATCAAATGGGTGGATGGAACGATCATCGACGCCGTCAGGAAATTGAGAGAATAAACAGCGGCATTGGTCATTAGTGACGGAATCATTCTCGACTGTCAGGATGACTGGTAGAGAGATAGAACTGATTACTGGTTATCGATCTGTATTCATCATTCTGATCAGTATCATATACGTTCTCCCTCTCTCCCAACTTTCCCTAAACTCTTTTCACTTTATTTATTAAATTCACTCGCTTTTTAGAAATCATTGTCATCTTCTCAAAATCGATGACTGAACCTTTGTCACCAGGATTTTTATGACCCAGAAATTACGCATTCGAGATCTAACGCTCCGAGACGGACATCAGTCCCAATTTGCCACCCGCATGAATCAACAACAGGTTGACCGCCTGCTCCCGCTCTACCATCAAGCCAACTTTTACGCGATGGAAGTCTGGGGCGGCGCAGTTCCGGATTCCATCATGCGTTATCTGAACGAAAATCCGTGGTATCGTCTCGAAAGCATTAAAACCGGCGTCGGCGATTCATCCAAACTGACGGCACTGTCCCGCGGGCGAAATCTCTTCGGCTACAATCCGTATCCCGATGAAGTCATCGAAGGTTTTTGCCGCAATGCCATTCAATCCGGCGTCGATATCATGCGCATTTTTGACGCGTTGAACGATCTGAACAACATGCGTTCGACCATCAAATTCGTCAAAGAAAACGGCGGTATCGTCGATTGTGCGATCTGTTACACTGTCGATCCGAAATTCACCAAAAGCGAACGGTTCAAGGCGATCTTCAGCAGTAAAAAACTCCCGAAAAATGTCTTCACCGTTGAATACTTCCTCCGAAAAGCGAAGAAACTCGAGAAAATGGGCGCCGACATGATCACGATCAAAGACATGGCAGGACTCATTCATCCCGGTTTCGCATCACCGCTCGTGAAAGCATTTAAGAAAGAACTCACCATTCCCGTCGATATGCACACGCATTGTACGCCGGGTTACGGACTGGCGACCGTACTGATCTCAATCGTGAACGGCGTGGATATTGTCGATACGGTCATCGGAAATTTCGCGGGCGGTCCGGCGGCGCCTGCATTTGAACTCGTTCAAATTTTCTGCAATAAACTCGGCATTGACACCGGCGTCAATCTTTCTGCCGTTGTCGAAATCAACAAGCATCTGAGAGAGATTCGAAAAGAACTCGCCAAATTCGACGAAACCAAGCAATTCCCGATCGAATTCGACATCACGAAAGATATTCTACCGAAGGAGATCGACCGCCTGTTCGATGAAGCCATCGACTTCGCCAAAGCAGACAAGATCGATAAGTTGCTCTCAACCTGTCAGCAGATCGAAAAATATTTTAAATATCCGCCGGCCAACGAAGCAGTCAAACACGCCGAAGTCCCCGGCGGGATGTACACTAACATGCTCGCCCAATTGCAGGCCGCAAAACTCGATCAACTTCTGCCGACTGTACTAAAGATCATTCCGCGTGTCCGACTCGATGCCGGATGCGTTCCACTCGTCACACCCACCAGCCAGATCGTCGGCGTGCAGGCAGTTAATTGCGTGACGGACAAAGCCAAAGGGCTTGAACCTTTTTACACGACAACATCGAACCAGTTCGTCAATTTAGTGAAAGGTAGTTACGGCAAAACGCCCATCCCCGTCGATCCGGAATTACGTAAAAAGATCACCGGTTCATCTGCAGAAATCCCCTACGATACTTCGTCATACAAGAAACAGGAAAATCCCATTTTACCGGATTGCGGTTATGTGAAACTGGCAAAAAACGAAAAAGACGAATTGTTACTCGAACTTTTCCCGATGGTCGCGTCCGGTTATCTGAAGCAGGTCAGGAAAGAGGAATTCGAGACTATGCAGGAAATCGAAAATGCCAAAGAAAAAGACAGCGTCTTTATTCAGGTCTCCGGGTCGATTGAGTAGGAAGATTTGACCACGAAAAACACAGAATAAAGAAAGACCACGGAATCCCGCAAAGTGCGTGGAAAAGAGAAATATTACCCACGAAATACACGAAAAGACACGAAAGCAATTTTATGTTTAGGTTATCCGCCAAGGGTAATAAATCTCTCGAAATGCGGAATGACGAACAAAACCAAAGATTGGCTTGAAAAGGAAACATTTTTAGTAAATCAAAATGAGTAGGAAGATTTGACCACGAAAAGAGACGAAAAAAGACGAAAGAAAGAACAAAATAGAGAACGATGAAATTCCTATTCTTAGTGAACATGTTAATGATGGATAGTAGAACTACGAAAATAGGCGCTCCATGAATTCCTCTATTATTTATCCTGATGAAAGTTTCGCAATTATGAAAGGCTGCTTCAACGTGTACAAATTACAATGAGTAGGAAGATTTGACCACGAAAAACACAGAATAAAGAAAGACCACGGAATCCCGCAAAGTGCGTGGAAAAGAGAAATATTACCCACGAAATACACGAAAAGACACGAAAGCAATTTTATGTTTAGGTTATCCAACAAGGGTAATAAATCTCTCGAAATGCGGAATGACGAACAAAACCAAAGATTGGCTTGAAAAGGAAACATTTTTAGTAAATCAAAATGAGTAGGAAGATTTGACCACGAAAAGAGACGAAATAGGGACGAAAGAAAGAACAAAATAGAGAACGATGAAATTCCTATTCTTAGTGAACATGTTAATGATGGATAGTAGAACTACAAAAATAGGCGCTCCATGAATTCCTCTATTATTTATCCTGATGAAAGTTTCCAAATCATGAAAGCCTGCTTCGAAGTGTATAAATCCATAGGATGTGGTTTCACAGAAGCCATTTACCAAGAATGTCTTCAAATAGAGTTTGAATATTTGAAAATTCCTTATCGGGAAAAACCCGAACTGACATTGGTATATCGGCAAAAAACTCTTTTACATCATTTTATACCGGATTATGTATATTTTGAAAAAATCATTATCGAACTAAAGGCCATTACAAATATAACCGACGAACACCGGTCACAAATTCTGAATTATTTAAATGCCACCGGAATGAAACTTGGGATTTTAGTCAATTTCGGTCATTACTCGAAGTTAGAATATGAGCGATTTGTTTTATGAATAATCTTCGAAAAACTCGAGTGCATTCTTCTCCTTTTAAAATACTAACAAAATATTTCGTGTTTTTTCATGTATTTCCCCGCACTTTGCAGGGTTTCGTGGGCTATTCTTTCCGCATTCTTCCCGAACATTTTGTGGAGTTTTATGAGTAATTATTTTAAAGGCTGTTTTCCAAGTATTAACTTTTTCGTGTCTTTTCGTGTGTTTCGTGGGCTATTCTTTCCACATTCTTCCCGAACATTTTGTGGAGTTTTATGAGTAATTATTTTAAAGGCTGTTTTCCAAGTATTAACTTTTTGTGTCTTTTCGTCTCTTTTCGTGGTCTATTCTATTCTCTTTTTAACATGGAGTTTAAATGAAAATCGATCTCATCGTCGGTGCGCGTCCGAATTACATGAAAGCCGCGCCAATTTATCGCACGCTTAAAAAGTATCCGTCTGAATTCCAGTGTCGGCTCGTTCACACCGGACAGCATTATGACGAGAAAATGTCGCATATCTTTTTCAAGGAACTCGAATTGCCCCAGCCGGATATTTTTCTCGGCGTCGGTTCCGGACTGCACGGCGAACAGACCGGCAAAATCATGATCTCCTATGAAAAAGAAGTTTTAAAAGACAAACCGGATGTCATTCTGGTTGCCGGCGACGTTAATTCTACCGCCGCATGTTCCCTTGTGGCGGCAAAACTTCATATTAAAGTCGGACATGTGGAAGCCGGACTCCGAAGCCGCGACCGTTCCATGCCGGAAGAGATCAACCGCATCGTCACGGACAGCATTTCGGATTATTTATTCACGACCAGCCGCGATGCCGACGATAATCTTCAGCAGGAAGGAATTCCCAAAGAAAAGATATTCTTCGTCGGCAATACGATGATCGACTCGCTGAACTATTATCTGCCGAAAGCGGGTGAAGAAAAATACAGATTTGACGATGAAAGAATCCGGAAGCGCGGTTACATACTGGTCACTTTACATCGCCCGTCGAATGTCGATTCCGCCGAGACAATGAAAGGATTACTGGAAACCTTTGCGATGATTCAGGAGCGAATGCCCATCATCTTTCCATTGCATCCGCGTACACAGAAAATGCTGGCGACATTCGGAATGGACAAACAACTCGCGCAAATGCCGAATCTCATCATCACAGAACCGCTCGGCTACCTTGAATTCCTCAGCCTGCAAAAAGACGCTTTCCTGCTGTTGACCGATTCCGGCGGAATTCAGGAAGAAACGACCGTTCTGGGAATTCCCTGTTTAACAATGCGTGAAAACACCGAACGGCCGATCACCGTCTGGGAAGGTACCAACGAATTAGTCGGCAATGATCCCAAGCGAATCCTCAAACGAACATTAGCGATCATTGACGGAGAGAAGAAAACAGGCAAAATCCCCGACTTGTGGGACGGCCACGCCGCAGAAAGAATTGTGGAAGTCCTGAGAAATAAGAAATAACCGCCTTTAGCGGGAACCTGTCCCGACACTTCGGGATTAGTCTCGCACCGTGCAGGAAATCTTGGACAGTTTATTCTCGAATATACAAGATCCCCCGCAAGCGGGATTTCCACTTCGTTCCAATTTCGCCACGGTTCTTCCGCTACACTAATCTACAATATCAATTCTTGTTTGGTTTTTACTTCCCTCATAGTCTGTAAATGTGGCTCAGGATGACAGCCGTCCACCAATTGCACAAATTATCGCTAAAAAACTCATAAAGAAAAGAAAAAACCTACCTCGACTGTCATTCTGAGGAGCATTGAAAAAGTACAATCAAGTGTAAGCGCATCGCGAATTAACAATCGTACGGAACAATGATAACCCCTTGGCGACGAAGCTCCGTCTTTGGCGGGAACCTGTCCCGACACTTCGGGATTAGTCCCGCACCGTGCGGGAAATCTTGGACAGTTTATTCTCGAACATACAAGATCCCCCGCAAGCGGGATTTCCACTTCGTTCCAATTTCGCCACGGTTCTTCCGCTACACTAATCTACAATATCAATTCTTGTTTGGTTTTTATTTCCCTCATAGTCTGTAAATGTGGCTCAGGATGACAGCAGCGGATGTAAACGCATCGCGAATTGTCAATCGTATGGAACAATGATAACCCCTTGGCGACGAAGCTCCGCCTTTGGCGGGAACCTGTCCCGACACTTCGGGATTAGTCCCGCACCGTGCGGGAAATCTTGGACAGAAATGAAAATATCGTTTAGAAACGATCCATGAAATCCCATTCGGCGGATAGATCTTTCCATTCAGGGTTGATGGTTTTTATTAATACTATCTTTTTATTCCGCAACCAACCTTTTATCTGTTTTTCCCGATCAATTGCAGCATGTATATCGTTTGTTTCTTCATAATACACTAACTGATCAATGTTGTATTTTTTCGTAAAGCCTTCTATCAGATGGTTTTTATGTTGAAAAACTCGTCTAATCAAATGATTCGTTACACCGACGTAAAGTGCCTTATTTCGGTTGGACATGATGTAAACGAAATATTGTCTGTAAGTGACCATGATAGTATAAAGTTAGCAAAAAAATATACAATATGAAACCGAGTGGCAACTTATAGTATATTCATCGAAAGTTGTCAGCGATCCTTCGCCACGGTTCTTCCGCTACACTAATCTACAATATCAATTCTTGTTTGGTTTTTATTTCCCTCATAGTCTGTAAATGTGGCTCAGGATGACAGCAGCGGATGTAAGCGGCTCGCGAATTAACAATCGTACGGAACAATGATAACCCCTTGGCGACGAAGAATCTTGGATTTGTCCTCGACTGTCATTCTGAGGAGCATTGAAAAAGAATAATCAAGTGTAAGTGCATCGCGAATTGTCAATCGTATGGAACAATGATAACCCCTTGGCGACGAAGAATCTCGGACAGAAATGAAGAACACGTCCACTAATTGCACGAATTACCACTAAAAAACTTATGTGGTGAATATCTCTCCTTACTCCCGTCTCCTGTTTCCCGTCTCCCGTCTCCTGTCTCCCGCCTCCTCTTTCCTTTCTTTCTCCTCTGCGCTCTCTGCGTGCTCTCTGCAGTGAGTCTTCTCTTCTCTCTTTTCGTCCCCTTTTCGTGGTTAAATTTTCTCTCTCCTCTTCTCTGCGCTCTCTGCGACCTCCGTGGTGAATATCTCCCCTCTCTCCTTACTCCCGTCTCCTGTCTCCTTACTCCTTACTCCTTACTCCCGTCTCCTGCCTCCCGTCTCCCGCCTCCTCTTTCCTTTCTTTCTCTTCTGCGCTCTGCGGTGAGTCTTCTCTTCCTCCTGCGGCGGACAGGTTCTATGTTTTTCGTCTTGTTTTTCCCGCAACCAGTTCTTAAATTCTTATCAGTTTTGTTAAGTATTTGAGAAGTGCTATGATATCCGAAAACGAAATACTTCGTCTATCTGCCGGCCTGCAAATCGACCGTGAACACATCGTCCGCGAATTCTACGAAATGCTTGTCCTGAATGAAATCGCAACCAACATTTGGAGCCGATGGCTTATTTTTAAAGGCGGAACGGCTCTACGGCTGGCTTTTCAGTCCCCGCGATTCTCCGACGATCTGGATTTTGTTTTAACCCAAACCTTTCCGACCGAAGACATATACCGCTTCGTAGATAAAATTGCCGGCAAATACAAACTTCTCATCAGTGATCGATATGAAAAGAAGGCAACAATTTTAATCGAATTTAAGATTTCTACGCCCGGATTGCCTCAGCCATTTCATCTGAAAATTGAAATTTCCAAACGGATGCAACTATTGGAGAATTCGGAGTTAAAAATTCTCTCGTCCCCGGTCTGTTCCCTGCAAACTCTCATGCCAATTTTGAGAACGGAAAACATGATCGAAGAAAAAATCTCCGCATGGAATCAACGCAAAGCACCCCGTGATTTGTTCGATCTCTGGTTTCTATCCCAAAAGATGCAACGATCGTTCAGCGAGATCGTTCCGAAACTTGCCATCACTTCGGAAAACCGTGCTTCCTTTCGTTCGGAATTGAATAAATATTTACCCCTCAATTGGCGACAGGTGATCGATGAAATGGATCAGATCATTCAGAGAAATCAATAAACTATTTTACACAAACGCCGACGTCGTCAAGATTACCGGATTGACGCCATCGTCTGTCAGTGTGTTGCTGAACCGACTCGTCAGGCAGAAGGAACTAATCCGGCTGACGAGCAATTGCTATATCCTGCCGGAAAGAAATTCCGACCTTCCGCTGATTGCGAATCAATTGGTCTTTCCTTCGTATCTCTCATTCGAATCCGCACTCTCACTGGCAGGCGTCCTGTCGCAGATTCCATATACTCTTACTTTTGCTACTATCTTCAAGACAAAACACCTGTCCCTTGGCGACCGGAAGATCGAATACAGGCAGATTCAATCTGGTCTCTTTCAGGATTACATTCAAAGGACGGACGGATTGTGGATTGCTGAACCCGAAAAAGCGCTTTTCGACCTGATTTATTTCACACGTCTCGGTAAAAGCAAAACCGACTTATCGACTCTGGATTATTCGAAGATCGATGCACGGCGATTAGAAAAAATGCAGTGTAAGTTCTTTCCGAATAGAGAGAAGAACACGTCCACTAATTGCACGAATTACTACTAAAAACTAATAAAGAAAAGAAAAAACCTTCCTTTGCTGTCTTTCTGAGGAGCATTGAAAAAGTATAATCAAGTGTAAACGCCTCGTGAATTGACAATCGTACGGAACAACGATAATCCCTTGGCGACGAAGAATCTTGGATTTGTCCTCGACTATCATTCTGAGGAGCATTGAAAAAGAATAATCAAGTGTAAGTGCATCGTGAATTAATAATCGTACGGAACAATGATAACCCCTTGGCGACGAAGCTCCGCCTTTAGTGGAAACCTGTCCCGACACTTCGGGATTAGTCCCGCACCGTGCGGGAAATCTCGGACAGTTTACTCTCGAATATACAAGATCCCCCGCAAGCGGGATTTCCACTTCGTTCCAATTTCGCCACGGTTCTTTCTCTGCACTAATCTACAATATCAATTCTTGTTTGGTTTTTATTTCCCTGATAGTCTGTAAATGTGGCTCAGGATGACAGCAGCGGATGTAAGCGCATCGCGAATTGGCAATCGTAAGGAACAATGATAACCCCTTGGCGACGAAGCTCCGCCTTTGGCGGGAACCTGTCCCGACACTTCGGGATTAGTCCCGCACCGTGCAGGAAATCTTGGACAGTTTATTCTCGAACATACAAGATCCCCCGCAAGCGGGATTTCCACTTCGTTCCAATTTCGCCACGGTTCTTTCTCTGCACTAATCTACAATATCAATTCTTGTTTGGTTTTTATTTCCCTCATAGTCTGTAAATGTGGCTCAGGATGACAGCAGTCCACCAATTACACGAATTATCGCTAAAAAACACATAAAGAAAAGAAAAAACCTACCTCGACTGTCATTCTGAGGAGCATTGAAAAAGTATAATCAAGTGTAAGCGCATCGCGAATTGGCAATCGTACGGAACAATGATAACCCCTTGGCGACGAAGAATCTTGGACAGAAATGAAGAACACGTCCACTAATTGCACGAATTACCACTAAAAAACCTCTGTGGTGAATATCTCTCCTTTCTCCTTACTCCCGTCTCCCGCTTACTGATTTCCCTTTTTATTTATCCGTCTTGATCTGTGCTAATCTGCGGCTATTATTTCTTCTTCCGTCTCCTGTCTCCTGCCTCCTCTTTCCTTTCTTTCTCCTCTGCGCTCAGCGATTCCTGACCGTCCAGTGAATTCCGGCAGTTAAAATGTAATCCTTATCATTCCCCGATCCGTGATCGACATTTGAAATATTCCGGTAATTCATCGCGATGAAACAATATCGATCGTAATCCGGAAAATACCGCAATTCCAATCCCATATCGACGGTCTTTTCAACAGTCCCTGTCGGGAATGGTTCCGAATAACCTTGCTCAACCGTATAATTCATCCAGGGTTCATCGAACGCAACATCCATCTCACCCTCACCCTGACGAATAACATCCAACTCCCCGATCGCCTGCCATTTCCCGATATATTTCTTTATGTTCAGGTTCCATCGGTCCAGATCCGAACCCAGCGGATAACCAATCGGCGCATTCCGATGTAAAAAATACTCGGCTGCATTTGTCGTTTTATAAGTCCGGTTCGTGATCGCGGCGTATTCACAGCCGACATAAAATCCGGAAATTCCAAACGGGTCGGCTATATCGATTCCCAGCAATCCGCCGATCTCATTCGGTTCGAGGTCGCCCGGCTCTGCTTTATCCATTTGAATATCATCGATCAGCAGTTCGCCGTACAGTCCCCACTTTTTCCCTGCATAATAAAAATCCACACTGCCCAGCGTGTTACATTCGAGATTCGGCCCGTTCATCTGCTCGCCGTGATAAAACAGAAATGGATTCAAATAAGCCCACTCGACATTCCGATTCACACCGCTGTATAACGACACCTCATTCACGGCGATCTGAAGATTCTTGATAAACAGCGTCGCGCGATGCATTGAAAGATACCGATTCGAGCCGTTTACCGGATCCAGCTTCGCCGTCATCGTCTGAAAGGCAAATTGTTTCGCAGACAATTCCAACCGAAACTGATCCATCGGGCGATAGTTCGATGAAAAAAGCAATCCGCCCTTGCGGCCAGGTCCGTTGGTTAAATAACTTCTTCCCGCGATGATGCGTGTCTCGACACTTTTATTCTGAAGAAACGATGGACGCCACAGTATATATGCCTGTTCCGTATAACCCGACATGCCGCGCCATTTGTCGCCAATGTAATTCGACGATTCCGTCGCATACGGATCCAGCGCCATTACATTGACAAAACTCATGTCAAAAGGCAACTCGGCAGCAATGTAAGTTCTCGCCAACGGGTACAATTTAGTCGATTCACCGGTCTTCATCGATAAATCCATCGTTCCGCCGACTGTCACAATCGATTCGTCGGCAGGTTCTCCCGACAGAAAATTCATGAATTTTTTCTTCAAACGCGATAGCACGTCCTGTTTATCCGGCTCGTCGCTCAATCCGTAATCACGTATGATACGTGCAATCGTCGCCTGATTCCGGGGGCTCGCCTGATCGATCCGTCCGGATTCTTTATCTTTCTGAAGAGCGGTCTGTAGATCCAGATTCGTGACAGGCAACTGATCGAGATTCAGAGATTTGATCAAACCGCATGTCTGCAAATACCGCAAATCTTCATAGACCCGGTCATAAGGGGAAATGTTCACCAAAGAGGCCGCAAAGATCACAGAGTGCGCGGAGATAAAAAGAAGAAGACAAAGACTGCATGTCAGGAAAACTCGATAAATGACGAAGTGTTTTTTCATGTGAAAAAGTTATGAAAGACAATCGGAAAGAGGAACGAAAAATGTAGAACGAATCATCAGAACGAAATAATGGCGATCATTTTACGGGTTTCAGGTTTCTGATTACAGGTCACTTGTTACTTGTTACTCCTTACTCCTTACTCCTTACTCCCTACTCTTCTCCTGTTTCCCGCCTCCTGTCTCCCGTCTCCCATCTCCTGATTTTCCTTTTTATTTATCCGTTTTGATCTGTGCTAATCTGTGGCTATTATTTCTTCTTCCGTCTCCTGTCTCCTCTCTCCCGGCTTACTGATTTCCCTTTTTATTTATCCGTTTTGATCTGTGCTAATCTGTGGCTATTATTTCTTCTTCCGTCTCCTGTCTCCTCTCTCCCGTCTCTCCTCTGCGTTCTCTGCGACCTCCGCGGTAAATATCTCCCCTCTCTCCTTACTCCCGTCTCCTGTCTCCTGTCTCCTGTCTTCCGTCTCCTGATTTCCCTTTCTTTTTATCCGTCTTAATCTGCGTTTATCTGCGGATGATCTTTCCTCTCTGTTTCTGTAGTTAATACATTTCTCCTTTGTCTCCTCTTTCTCCTCTTTCTCCTCTTTCTTCTCTGTCTTCTCTGCGTTCTCTGCGACCTCCGTGGTAAATCCTTGTCTGATTATTTCGTGCTTATTCGTGTATTTCGTGGGCAAGACTCGTTACTCGTCACTTGTCGCTGGTTTCAGGTTTCGGGTTACAGGTCACTTGTTACTTGTTACTTGTTACTTGTTACTCCTTATTCCTTACTCCTTACTCCTTACTGCCTACTCTTCTCCTGCCTCCTGTCTCCCGTCTCCTGATTTTCCTTTTTATTTATCCGTTTTGATCTGTGCTAATCTGTGGCTATTATTTTTTCTTCCGTCTCCCGCCTCCCCCCTCTCCCTCTCCACTCGTGACATGAAACAATTATTTTTACATTTCCAATAAAAAAATGATTGACATATTCGATTAACATTTTTATATTCGATTGTAGTATTTGTAATTGAGAGTCTCGTGGCAGTGAAAAAATCAAGGAGGACATCATGAAGATCAAAAAATTTATACCCGTTTTCGTATTAACCGTGGCATTTATTGTCTTTCTCAGTGTACCGTCTTTTGCTCAGGAAGACGTCGTAACCGATGAACCCGTTATCGAAGAAACCGAAACTGTAGTCGAAGATACGACAGCTGAAGTAATCGAAACAGAAGAAGAAGTTGTTCCGACTGAAGAAGAAGTTGTCGAAAAAGAGACTCCCAAAGAAGAAGTCGTTAAAGAAGAACCTTCTTCATTCAAACCGGGCTGGACTGCTAAAGTCTATGTCAACGGCGGTCCGATTGAACCCTGGGGCGATCCGGGCACAGGCGCAATGTTCAACATGGGTTTCAAAGGACAACTCGGCGCTCAGTTAAACATTGGTAACTGGATCAAACTGCCTCTCATTTTCAAACCACTGACAGCGGAAGTGATGGTTGGTTACACCATGTTCAACATTAAAGATGATATTAATGCTGGCGTTAATAAAGATGCCAAAACGACTATCATCTCCGGAGTTGTTCTTGGAAGATACGATGTCACCGATCTGATCATGAAACTCATCGGCGTTGAGTATCCTTCATTTGGTATCTTCGGCGTTGCCGGTTTTCAATATAACATGCAATCCTGGGATTTCCCCAATGGCGGTGAATATGATCCCGTATCTGCTTTTGGTTTGAATCTCGGCGTCGGCGTGAAATACAATTTGCAGAATCTCGTCGGCAAACCGGTTGAAATCGATGCTCGCTTTACACAAGGCGTATTTGTGATGGGCGATGTCAAAGAAAAGACAACTGGTGTACTCCTTGCAGATCCATACAATCACACCGAAAATGGTATCCTTATTGGTATTGCCTATCCTTTCTAATAGATCGATTGACATATAATAAAAAAGCCCCGAATTTCGGGGCTTTTTTATTAATGATGAATTGTTAATGCTAAATGATGAATGTTGAATTGCTTTTACAAGAAGATAGAAATTAGTAGGTAGTAGGTAGTAAAGAGTATTTAGTGACAGAATTTTTCCGGGCTATATTATGCAGCGGTGCACGGGAGAAACGGAGCTGAGGGACATTGTTAATCGGAGCATGGGTGAAAAAGATCGTAAGTGATTTTATTTTGGTCTTGCCAATATCCATGGATCAGGATTAATAATCATATTAACTAATTTTCCAATAATTTTATTGTAAGTTTTAAATAATTCGGTTCCGATTTCTGTGCTGATATATCCACATTTAACCGAGAATTCGATCCATGTCTGTGTCTCACTCGCCTCAGATTCTGAATCATTTAGTTTACAAATAAATGCGGCTTGGTATCGTCTCTTTCTCCATGCTTCGGAAATGTTAGAACATACAGATCTTGAAGAGCGCCTAATTTGATCGGCCTGCCCCGTTAAATAACTAATAAATATAAAGTAGCTATTTGTCAAATCGAAATAAAGTAATAAATATCAATAATTAATAAATATCAAATATTTAACAGGGTAAAAATACTTTTCTTCCTTTGGAAAGGTCTTTGTTATCTCAAAAATCCTCATTGCAGAATCAAAAGATAATTTGTAGACTTCTAACTCAAATTGACTTTTTATCGGCTTTTTATCCATCTCTCCTTAATTCCCCTGCTCCAGTTCTCCCCTGCAATTTACTCTTTCTGCTCTAGCCCTTTACAATTCCCCCTTCATAATTCACAATTCGTAATTCACCATTCAACATTAAAAATCTCTCCCGCCAGAAATCCCTGAATATATTTTGCGCCATTGTAAAAAGTATTAAGATTCCGATTGATAATATATTTCCGACTGATACCTTCCATATCACAAAAATTATCCATAGCCCTGACGCTAATTGGTTGATTAAAGGTCTTGTACTTACATTCAATCGCAACTTTTTCCTGCGTCGTATCAACAACAAAATCAACTTCCACTCCGTCATTAGTCCGATAAAACCAGACATTTATACCGGGTTTTTTACCACGCCATATTTCAGACAAAACATAATTCTCAAAAAGACTGCCGTTGTCGGGTCGGTAAGTTAATTCTCCAAAATTACTGCAAATCAGGTTGCGCAATCCAAGATCACAAAAATAAATCTTCTTCATTTTCGTAATGATCTTGCGTTTATTGGTGTAGTATGGCTCAACCAGTTTGATGATATACATCTGCTCAAGCAGAGCAATATATTCTTCACATTTTTTGTAGGGTAAACCAGATTCACGGCTAAGCTCGTTGATATTGAGCAGGTTCCCGATCTGAACTGCCAGCAAACGTAACAGTTTGTTAAATCCGACGAAGTGTTCATTGCGGATATATGAACGCACATCCCTTAGTAAATAGGTTTTATAAATATCATCCAGAATGGCGATTTTCTCTTCCGGATCGTCAGTTAGTGCGGATCGCGGAAAACCGCCATACAACAGGTAATCATTTAAAAGAGTTTCAAAAGGCGACGTCAGCGCCGAGCTGACCGTATCAGCGTCAAGGGTATCAAACAATTCAGCCAATTTTATATCTTTAAAAAGCAGGTATTCCCGAAAGGAAAGCGATGAAACCTCGATAATCCGCAGTCTGCCCGCTAAGGATTCGTCAATTTTCTGCCGAATATCAAGGCTGGAACTACCAGAACAGAGGATATTCAAATCCGGGTGCTTATCAGTCAACAGTTTCAACATGGTTGCAATACCATCAATAAACTGAAACTCATCAATCAGTAAATACCCTTTAATTTCGACATCAAGGTAAACCCGGAGATACTTTTCCAGAACAGAAAGTTTTTGAAACAATTCAGCCGTTTCCGGATCCTGACCATTTAAAAATAGTTGTTTACCGGTCGTCTTTACCATTTTCATTAGACAGGTTTTTCCTACCTGTCGAGCGCCAATCAGCGCCACAATGGGAACCATGCGGAAGCTCTTTTCGATTTTTGTCAGGTAAAACGGTCTTTCAATCATATACAACTTCCACTATCACATCCTAACCTATTTAATTCATAAACCACAGAGTTCACAGAGGACACAGAGTAAATTTTTTAATTTCTTTTATATTTAGTTAAGTTCCATTTCGTTGTTGATTTAACTATTTGTTATTAAATATTCTCTGAGTTCTCTGTGTGCTCTGCGGTGAGTCTCCTTCTGTGGTTTTCCTTCTTCTTCTTAATCCGTGTCCTGAAGTTTATCCCGATACTATTCGGGGTATGTTCCGTGTGCATCTCTCTTTCTTTTTTCGTCCCTTTTCGTGGTTAAATTTTCCCTCTCCTCTTCTCTGCGCTCTCTGTGTGCTCTGTGGTGAATCATTCAGGCTAAAAATAGTCTCTTTTCGCTCAATATCAAAATTTATGGCTATAATTTTATCAGTAATGACGAAATAACAGCGATTATTTTAATGTTGAATTTTCTCCTCTTCTATTGTCAACCTATTTCAGGACGTGATACTCCCGCAACATAAACTGCGGAAAACGATGAAGTGATTGGGGGAAAAAAGATTGAATTTCACTAAGTCTTAGCATCGAGTAAACCTATCAATAAAGATAATCGCTTACTTAACACCGGGGAATTGATATATTTTTCATAATCGTTTAATTTTTCCCGGTCAACCTTTTCATTGATTGAAAGAATATTCCAGCGCAGTGTCTCTATGTCTTCAATATGTTTTATTTCAGGATGTAGGTAAAGATAATCTATCAGCGCTTTTTCAGGCTCGGCTAATGCCAAATGATATTGTTTCCAGAATAAAAGTCGATAACCAAAAAACATGGCGCTTTTGAGATGAAAATAAATAAAAGTCCCGCAGGGAGTCTCAAATTTCTGGTTTTTTAGCGTTGAACAGGAAAGAATTTGGAAAACACCTTCCGGAATAAAACCATAATGCGCCAACGCAGATTCTAATGAAACGTATGAAGGACGATATACCTGATTTGCCGAATAGTATAAAAACTGCTCGTCAACTTCTCTATCGGTGAAACAATAATAACGATTTCTGAGTCTCTGAAGATAACCTTTATCCTGCCATTCTACCAATCGACGTGCATCAAATCCCGGAAATTGTTTTTCAATCTCCTGAACCGAAAAAACAGGAAAGGGGCTCATCTTTTGCCGGAATTCAACATATTTCATCATAAATACAACGAATACATTTCCATTTACTGTTAAATATAACAATTATTAGAAATAAATGACATTGTGATTGACGAAATTTATAATTCCTTGACAACGACAATTAAAATTCCCTGATAGAGACAGGAGAGTTAAACTATCCGGAAGAAAAAAAAGGAGTCCGGATGGTAGAAGACAGACAAGTAAGGAGA
>Ga0247841_10001423_pt1 | contig 54327 bp, 55 predicted proteins | sample LaCruzMarch2015__2_FD_192410 | JGI IMG/M metagenome (GOLD analysis project Ga0247841, IMG submission 192410) | Freshwater microbial communities from meromictic Lake La Cruz, Castile-La Mancha, Spain - LaCruzMarch2015_18m | ecosystem: Environmental > Aquatic > Freshwater > Lake | place: Spain... | reverse complement strand
TTTCTTCGCCTATAGCACCCGATACAATTATGAGAGGAATGTCGATATTTGTTTCATGAAACAGGGTAATGGCTGAAGGAGCATTGAATTTCGGCATTTTATAATCGCAAAGAATGATGTCCCATTGCTTCTCTTGGAGGGCTTTTTTCATTGCGGTAGCGGTTTCCACCCTTTCATACACCGGATCATAGCCGCCTTTTTTCAGCTCACGGATTTCCAGCAGAGCATCATCTTCCGAATCCTCCACTATTAATACCTGGAGGAATTGAGGTTTGCTGTTTTTAGATTTCAGATTGGTTGGTGAAGATGGAGTCTTTTTTTTCATTTATCAGACACCTCTTTGATTGGAGTAGACTGGTTTCTCCCGATGCTACAGGTTTAGTTTATTTCTTTCATTAGCCGTCTGGGTTTCCGAGAGTTGCCACATTATTTCAACCATGCATCCACATGGACACATCACCTCATATAATGTGGTAATTATATCATGAATTCCCAGAAAAAGAAAATTAATAGCAGGAAGGTTCCAATAAAAATACAACTTATCATTTTTCTAAGATCGCTATCTAAGGGAATCGGTTTCCCCACCAAAATCATACTTGTACTCCTTGCTGGATTCCGGCCTGTGCCGGGTCACGTTTCCAGAACAAGGGGTTGCAACCCCTTGTTCTAAATAATGAGGCATGTTATTTCTTTGTATCATTACGTTGCCTGAGTTTGGCAATCTCCGTAAGCAGCTGTGTACGATCAAAATACACCTCGTTACGGCGGATATTACCTGCACCGTCTAGTTGCACAAAACATACGCCGATGATTTCCAATACAACAGGCCCCACTGGAATTTTTGCCAGCCATTTATTCAGAAAACCATCCTCAAGCGGAATGCCTTCAATCTGTGACCATATCCAATTGGGGTTATTTGCCAATAGCTTGCGGAAGTAGGTAAGCATTTCTGTCTTTCCCTTTACACCGTTTGGAATGCCTGGGTCGAGGTAAAATGCATCTTCAGAATAGAAGCTAACTAATAGCTCGGGATCATTCCCGGACCATGCCGGTAGCCATTTCTCTGCGAATTGTTTAGCTTCGATAGCAGTGAGATATTTCATACGACTATGAGGACCTTTCTTGCAAGTATTTGTGCAGTTTCAATATAATTATCTCGTTTCTTATTTATCATATATTAAATGATTCCGGTCTGAAATCAAGCATTTTATTCAAGGTCGACATTTTACTGCCTTCGGGAAGGACTGCTTGCTGAAGCATTTACTGCTGTTTAGCAGACATCATAAATCAAAACTATGGATTATGGATTGAAGGATACTACAAGAAACTTTGTTTATTTATAATGCATTTTCCCAAAAAAAGACAAGGGAAACAAATAGAATCAAGGATTTTAACTTCTGTTCGCTACCTTTAGAAACATATGATAGATGCTCCCCGAACTCCACTAGCGCCCATAGAACTGATACGATAAAACCTGTCAACTTGCCCAGATTGATCTCCCTATTTTAGGCCAACCCTAGCGCGGACTGAACAACTTTCCCCTTTACTTTGGAGATTAGACGCCCGCCCCCCAATATCAATTCTTCAAGGGAGACTGGAAAGCGCGTCAGTATCTCGTAGCCATCCTTTGTTATCAGTACCGTATCCGAGTGTCGGTACCCACCCCTAGCATCGAAGTATACCCCTGGTTCTATGCTGACAACCATATTCTCGCGTAGCGCCCTGTCGTCGCCCTCTGCCAGCCAAGGTTCTTCGTGATTCCCAAGCCCTATACCATGCCCAGTCCTGTGAAGAATATTCCTCTCATATCCTCTGGCGCGAAGAAAGCCGTTAGCCGCAGCATCGATCTCAGAACAGAGCACACCGGGCTTAAGTATTGCGAAGGCTCTTCGCCTAGCTTCCGTAATATCGCCGAAACGCTCCTTGTCCTCTGCGCTTGGAGGATCAATGAAAAAGGTTCTTTCGCACTCTGCAGCGTATCCATTTATCCGGAAATAGCACATGGCCACGTTCGGGCCAGCGCCAAACCGTTCACCCAAACCAGGAACGCTATGCGGCATGGAACTTGAGGGAGATGGCCAGGCCGCGGTCAGCAGGTAGGTCGAAAGAGGATTGAACTTGCCCGACTTTATTAGATCCTTTTGCGTCGCCTTGGATACCATAAAGGACTCCACAACCGAAGCGCCCTTGTATAATCCCCTAAGCATACGCCCCATCGCAGACGAAGCTATTTCAGCCGACTTTCGTATCATCCCGATCTCATAGGCGCTCTTCTCGAGCCGCAAGCCTTCCACGATGTCGATAACGATGGGAGAGAAGCCCTGAAGCTCAGCGCTGATGTAGGTCTTCATCTTCCCTTCTATGCCTACACTCTTTGCTCCCTTAATGGTCTTTTTCAAGACGTCAGTCCACCCTTTACCCGTCGGAGCGGGGAACTCTCTGTAGGCGACTACGAAGCTGTCGATTGGCGGCTTCCCCAAATGCCGTTCCTCCAAAGCGGGAACGACGATCGTTGGTTTGCCCTCTACAGGAACCACAACGAAGAACGGTCGTTCCTCGGGCTTATAGACAAGATTCGTCAAGTACCAGATATTCTCTTCCGTGGAGACTATGTACGCATCCAACCCATTTTGACGCAGTTCATCCTTCATGCTGTCGATTCGAGCGCTAAGCTGTTTGTCCGGCATTTAAAAACCCCCTTTAAAAAGATTGGAATAATTTTTACATTCCACGATATGTATATTTATTTAGTATAGGGTTAATCTTCTATGCGGTCAATTACATATTTTGTCCAATATGGAATTGGAGATTGCCATTTGAAATCTAGTATCAACGGCAGAATATTTAAATGCTTGAATACAGGAATCTATACGTAACATAATCTGATTTTCTTATTGATGTTAACTCATTAGATGTTTTTTAAGTTTTCATATTTTAATTCGAGCAGTGGAAATATTCCAAAAACAGACGCCTCAGGCATATGAGACTGTGTCGTAATTTCACTGAGAGAATGTAATGAGCAAAGTTATCGAACCGCACCTTGCCAACGAGCGGGACAATGCCGGCATCGATCGCCTGTTTGAGATGAAGCAAGGCCTCCGGCGCGTCCACGCGACGATTGACTGCTTTAGACTCATAAGCCTCCTGTCAAATAGCACCGAGGATCTTGAACTATGAGTTTTCTTCCAACCCCATTATTGCCTTGCTGAACGCAAAATTTCAGCTAAAGGATTCTCTCGACCAGAAAGTAGAAGAAAACTACGCTCCCCGTGTATAACAGCATTACGAGAAAAGCGGCCGGGATCTTTATCCAGTGCGCCCGGTCTCTTATTTCTTCATAACACCTGTATGCACCCAATCCGAGAATTATCTCAGGAACAATGATATAGACTGCGCTGAATCCTATCATCTTAACGTTTACCGCGTACCATGAAGGAATTAGCCACACGGTCTGTTCAGACATAAAGAAAATCAGAAACGCGATTATTCCCGCCGCAATATACCCTGCCGGCCTTGAAATCCGGGCGCTTACTTTTTTGCTGATGAATATGATCAGAAACATCGGTATTGCCCAGAGTCCGGCCATGTAACCTGAGACTGAACCTATCTTAAAGAGGCCGTCTTCCGGAAAGACGATTGCCTTGAGAATGTCGGCGATTATCCAGTCGGGGAATACCTGAAAGATACTCAGTATCAAGCAGAAGAGCCACATGCCGAGCCATTCTTTGTCTTTTTTCAAAAGACCATAGCCGGCCATAACAATATTATATACAGCAACAAGGACGAATAGTTTTACTCCGGCTCCTATTTCAACGGGAAGAATAAGGATTACGAAACAGAGAAGGGAAAAAAGCCCGTGAATGATCAAGGCATCTTTTTCAGTTGTTGTGAGTTTAAAATTCATGGTGTTCCTCCTATATTAACTAATAAAAGGCAATTCAGACACAGACCGAATCCTCTCTTTGACCTGCCTGATGAATTCCGCCTCGCCGGGAAAGGCCATTTTGACAGCGCCTGCCGGGCATGCCTCGTAGCACCTGCCGCAGGCCTTGCAGTCATTGGTGACAATGGCTTTGCCGTATTTTATCTCGATAGCTGAGACGAAGCATTTCTCAACGCAGATTTCACAGCCGTCGCATTTTGTCTCATCGACTTCGACCGTAATGCCTGGAAGTTTCTTATAGGCGCCATCAAGCGCCGGTCCTCGACTTTTCATGTGCGTTCTATACAGGCAATTCACGTCGTCACAGAAACAGATGAACATCAGTGGCTTGAACCTAACCCAGAAGGCGGTCATATCGATCCAGACATGAGCGATGTTCGCGATGAGTCCGAGTTTTGCGGCGCGCCTCACATGCGCTACAGCTTCTTCTGTCGTTGCATACCTTCCGTGCGAAGGGTGCATCCTTCTGATTGCGGGGCCAAGCACCATGCATCCCAGGTCTGCCGGCGGGTTGACCGATTTCTCATGGCGCCTGCAGATACACTCGCTGATTATAAATTTCTCTTCGACCTCAGAGACCAGCCTTTCTATGGTTTGCAGGGGGAGGGGGACACTCTTATTCTCGGGCAAGCTCACGCCGATAGGAATCGAGGTAACTTCATTATATGGCCTCATGAAAAAAGGATTGATCAGCCATTTCAGGACAGGAACATTGCTCAGTTTCTTGCCATACTTGATTATGGGCCATGAGAGCCATAGCATGATCCTGACAATTTTTCTGTTCGGTCCGAATTTAAATATATTTGCCAATGTATATATCCTATTTTTCAATTATGCCTTTTTTCAAAGCCAACCACCATGTGAAGCCGAAGAGGATCGTCTTGACAAAGGAAGTACTTCCTGAAATACCTTTTCTGTCTGATATTTTTTTTGATACGAGGGGATATTCTAGAATATGAAGCGCTGCAAGGGCGATAAAAACAATCCAGGCGATCATCGACAAGGATGGAACTAATATCGCGGCAAGAATTACCGTGATCCACAAACCAATCGCGCCTGCCATCAGTACGTACCAGAAATATTTTGAGTTCATCTAAATCCTCCATAATTATTCAAAATTTATAAGTGTTTTTATCCTACCGTATATTTCATTCACCGCGTTTTCAACGCTTGCGATCTCGACACTGATCGCTTTCTCCTCACAAGCTGATGCGCATATCCCGCAACCTTTACATTTTTCCTGATCATGGACAATCTTTCCGCTAGTAAGCATTATGGCATCCATAAAACATTCGTCAATGCATTTTCCACACTGTATGCATTTATCTTCAATGACGTCTATGGTTAGGCCTTCAAGCTTCACGATTGAGTCTGCGGCTTTTTCAGGCCAGTATTTACCTGATTTGAGTATTGTGCAGCAACATGTACAGCAGTAGCAGAGCGTTAAAAGTTTTCCCCTATCTTTCACTCCCCAGATGAAGTTGTCTATCCGGACGCGGCCCGTCTGCGGGATAAGGCCGTCTGCGAGTGTCTTGTGAAAATGTTCAATTGCTTCGTCAACAGAAACGTGCCTGGCAATTCTTGGGTCGATCTCTTTGGTTCCCTCACCGAGGAGTGTGCAGCCATATTCGATCGGATGGTTCTTGCAGTTGCAAGCATCGCGGCAAGTGCAGCGCTTAATAATGACCCTGTGTGAAGACTGTCTTATCAAGGCTTCGACAACCTTCTCCGGCAGAAAAGATGATTCGGCTCCTTTGACTTCTTTATTAATCGGGATATAGGTGATATTGAGGTTATTTCCAGAAAATAGTGGTGTTGTGATGACCGCTATAAGTTTTCCAAAAAACGGAATTTTAGTCATCCTGGCGCTGATCCAGGTTATCGGCCAGACAACAGCAAGGAATTTTAACCACCACGCAGGTCTTCGGGACATTGATTGATCTCCTGATGCTTATTTTGTTTCTTATATATGTTAATGCACTTTGACAGGCGCACTAAGACATTGCTTATTCATGCCTGCACTATAAAAATTTGTGTCTTGCATGTCAAGGAAATCTTGGCAACAAAAACCAATTTGCTCATTGAAACACCTATGATCCTGTGATATGTTTTTAGCCATGCCGCCATAGCATGGAGTTGGATGAAAGCAAATAACCTGATAAATAAGGAGACAAACGGGATAAAACCATACATTCCCGAAATCGCTAAACCTATTTCCCGGGTGGAAACAGCGGCAAGGAGCAAAAATGGAACTCCATAGTTTTCTAAAAAGCATCGAAATTATCTCTGATTTGTCGGATGATCATATAAACCTGATTGCAGAAAATGCCAATATGCTGGATTTTCCGGATGGAACAGTGGTTATCGCCAGAGGTGAACCTGGCCGTTTCCTCTGGATTGTCTATGAAGGAGAAATGGATGTCCTGCTTACCGAGGATAATGGAAGCAAAAGGACAATAGCCACACTGCAACGGACGCATGTTTTCGGGGAAATGTCGATTTTAACCGGGGAGCCTGCAGTTCTGGATGTAATTGCCAATGGCAAAGCCAGGCTTCTTAAGATACCGCGGGATATTTTTTCCCGGATTATTGCCAGTAATCCCAAAACGTTCGGCAAATTCACCCGCCTGGTCACGAAGAGAATGCTCCGCAATGAACAGGATGACGCGCGGATTCGCCTGAAAAACATCTACAAAGAGAATGAAGATCCCTATGATCTGAACTTCTCATCTGTCGCTGATCCGCTGAAGATTCTTACAGTGAATTGCGGCAGCTCATCTCTGAAATATACATTATTTGATACGACAAAAAATGAACCTGTTCTGGAAGGGCTTATCGAAAAAATCGGTACCGGCGATGCTTCGCACGTGATCAGGACAGCAGATGCCAAAAAAGAACAGCCGGCCAAAAGCGTCATGAATATCGAAGATGCTTTCCGGCTGATGGTTGCTACGATTTCAGATAAGGCTTATACGGGCATCAGTAACCTAAGCGAGATAAAGGCAATCGGGCATCGGGTTGTTCACGGCGGGGCAAAGTTTCCTGTTTCGGTTTTGATTAATGATGAGGTTACCGCATCCATTAAAGAACTAAGCGGACTTGCTCCTCTGCACAATCCCTATAATCTGGAAGGGATTGAATTGATGAAAAAACTTATTCCTGCCGCCAAGCAGGTTGCCGCTTTTGATACATCCTTTCATCTGAAAATGCCGGAAAATGCCTATACGTATGCCCTGCCTTATGATCTCTGCGAGCAGGAACAGATTCGCCGTTACGGTTTTCACGGAACAAATCATAAATTTGTCGCCCTGAGCGCGGCAACATTCCTCAAACGTCCGCTAGTTGAGCTACGGATGATTTCCTGCCATTTGGGAAGCGGCGCTTCTGTTTGCGCCATTGACCGCGGACAGAGCGTTGATACAAGCATGGGTATGACCCCGCTTGAAGGCCTGGTTATGGGTACGCGAGCAGGAGATGTTGATTGCGGCGTAATCCTGCATCTGCTGCGGCACCGCAAAATGAATACCGATGAAGTTGATCTGATGCTCAATAAAAAAAGCGGCCTTCTGGGCATCAGCGGCAAAAGCAATGATATGCGGGAAATTTTAGCGGCAGCGGAAGATGGCGATATGCGCTGCAAAAGGGCGATTACAACTTTCTGTTACAGGGTAAAAAAATATATCGGCTCATACATAGCCGCGTTGGGCGGGCTCGATGTGCTGATTTTCACCGGTGGAATAGGAGAGAATTCCGCGGAAATCCGCTCCCGGATATGTCAACTCATGGAAGTGTTCGGCATCTTTGTTTTGGATGATATTAACCGCAATGCCCATGTCCGTCGCGGCCAGGTAACGGATATTGCCTTGCCCCATTCCCGCGTCCGGATTCTTATCGTCCCGGCCGATGAAGAAAAAATGATTGCCCGCGAAACTATTCACGCGCTGGGCAGAGTAAGGACTAAAGACGATATTCAAAAACTCAGTTCCTGTCCCATTTCCATATCAACTTCCGCCCATCATGTCCACTTGACCCAGGAGCATTTTGAAATTCTCTTCGGGGCAGATCAGGTAATGTCGCCGCGTTCGGCACTCAGTCAACCCGGTCAGTTTGCCTCTATCCAGTCCGTTAACCTCATTGGCCTGAAAGGGAGAGTTGAGCGCGTCCGGGTTCTCGGCCCCGTCCGTAAAGAATCGCAGGTGGAAATATCGCGCACAGAACAATTCAAGCTGGGTATTGAAGCGCCCCTGCGGGATTCCGGAGATCTTGAAGGAACTCCGGGAATAACACTGGAAAGTGATACGGGAACCTTGAAATTAAGCAAAGGGGTAATCTGCGCCAAGCGCCATATCCACATGTCTCCTGCCGAAGCTCTAACCCTGGGTCTGCGCGATAAAGATGTGGTCATGGTCAAGGTTAAGGGCGTGCGGGAGCTGATCTTCGGGGATGTCCTTGTCCGCGTTCATCCTGACTACCGGATGGATATGCATTTAGATACCGATGAGGCCAATGCCGCGCAGATTTCCGAAGGCACAGTTGGTTACATTGAAGCTATCCAACACCGCAATTACATGTAATACCATTACTCGTCTTTTTTATAATACTTCGCCCACTTCGCGTCTATCTGACTCTGAGTGGCTGCTATCTGCTCATCTGTAAGAATCTTGAAGCGTGACTGCGAGCGGAAGTATTCACGCACCGGGACAAGCTTACGTTTTTCAACAAGTTTTTCAGATGCGGCGGTAAGTTTGAATTCCCCATTAACTATCTCGTAGAGGTCATAATATCCGGTTTCCACAGCAAGCCTGCCAACCTTTATCCCGTATCTTGCGTCATATCCCCAGCCCGGCGGGCAAGGAATATGGATATGGAAATACTTAGTGCCCGGCATATCCATGCACTTCTTTATTTTGTCAAAAAGATCCAGCGGGTAGGCTGCCGAACACGCGGCAACATAGCTTAAGTTATGCGCCGCCATGATTGCCGGCACATCCTTTTTTTGCTGCAGCTTTCCCTTAAAGGGCGTGTTTGCGGTCACAGCACCAATAGGAGTAGTACCCGAGCGCTGAACACCGGTGTTCATGTACCCCTCGTTATCGTAGCAGAAGTAGATGAAGTTTTCACCACGTTCCGCAGCGCCGGATAGAGCCTGCAAGCCGATGTCGCTTGTCCCGCCATCACCTGCCCATGCTGCCACTTGAATATTATCTTTTCCCTGTACCTTCAGTGTGGCCAGAATTCCGGAGGCTGCCGCTGCTGTTGATGCAAACGTCACATTCAGGCAGGGAAGCTTTGTTGAGGCAATCGGGAAAAGCCCCTGCAACACAGTAAGACAACTGGGAGGCACAACAAGAATTGTGTCTTTGCCCAGCGCCTTAAGACCAACTCTGTAGGCGATGGCCAGGCCGCAGCCGGTGCACGCCCTTGTCCCCGGATGGACAAATTCTTCTGTCGGTAAACTTAAAATTGTTGTCTTAGCCTGCATGAAATTCTCCTAACCCCGAGACGGGATAATTTCTAACTTACTAAAGCTTTAGCCCAATCCACACGGGCTGTATCGAAACCCTGCCTTGTGTCGCAGCTCTGAGGGTTTGGATTAAATCATCTGTTTTGATATCGCGGCCGCCAATTCCGGCGATAAAATTCTGAACTACCGGCAATTTGCCGGTCCCTGCCAGGTATTCATAGAGAGCGGACTTTAAATCCGATACCAGCGCGCCTTCATAACCGTAGCTCAATGCCTTTTCATAAACGATTACACCTTTTTTTCCCTTCAGTGCCTTGGCAATCGCCTCGTCCGGAAAAGGCCGATAAAAGCGAACACCCATAACGCCTACCTTGATGCCCTCTTTTCTCAAAGTATCGACGGCAACCCTCAATTGATAGGTCATTGAGCCCAGTCCCACGGCAACATATTGCGCGTCATCGCAAAGATAAGGTTCAAGATAAGGGTCTCCGCCCCGGCCAAATATATCGGCAAATCTTTTTTCGCCTTCAGCCGCGACTGCCAGCGACGTTCGCATTTCTTCATGAAGCAGATAGCGAATCTCCATATATCCGTGAGCAAGCTCACCTTTAACATCCATCCGCACATCAGGCAAGGTCACGGTATTGAGATTGGCCGGTGTTTCAGGATTAAGGGCATAGTCCGGCCGAAATGGCGGCAGAAATTTATCCACTTTTTCCTGATCCGGCACATCAAACGGCATGTACGTGTGAGAAAGGATATACCCGTCATAGCAGACCATAATCGGAATGCTCACCTTCTCCGCCAGCCAATAGGCTTTGATGACGGAATCAATTATCTGCTGATGATCAGAGCAATACATCTGTATCCAGCCGGTATCGCGCTGCGAAATCGAGTCTTGCTGATCGTTCCAGACATTCCAGGGCGCGCCTACCGCCCGGTTGACAACGCACATCACCAGGGGAAGCCTGGCGCCTGCCGCCCACTGGACTTGTTCATGCATGTAAAGAAGGCCATTGGCGCTGGTCGCGGTAAAAGACCTGGCACCGGCTGATGAGGCGGCAATGCATACGGCAAGGGCGGAATGCTCACTCTCGACGGGTATGTACTCTGCTTTCATTTCACCCGCTTCCACATACTCGGAGAGTTTTTCTGTGAGAGGCGTTTGCGGTGTGATGGGATATGCCGCTATCACATTGGCATGGCAAAGCTTAACGCCCAAAGCTGCCGCAACATTTCCGTTTTCAATAATATGCATGGCCTCTACTCCTTGTCCTTGTCGTCTTCGGAAAACTTCGCCTCATCCACCATGGTTATGGCTTTGGTCGGGCATTCTTCAGCGCAGATGCCGCATCCTTTGCAGTATTCCAGATCAATTTCCGGCGGTATCGTTCGAGAGATGACAACATCCGGGCAGAAAAGCCAGCAGATAAAACAGGCTTCTGTATTGCGTTTGCAGGGGATGCAAAGGCTTTTATTCAATACCGGCCGCTCCACTCTCCATGCGCCTGTCCTTCCGCCATCACCGGGCCCGTGTTCACTGTGAGAAGTTTTTCTTCGATAATTTCTAGTGCCCATTTTCAGCCTCCCGTCACAGTTTTTTCAAAGGCTATTTTTGCCGCCAATGAATTTTTTTCAGGCCTTCTTGTTTGAAATTCCTCTTCAATGCCTTTTATCAGGATATCCATTCCCAGAATCTTGGTGGCCCGCTCCAAAGAACCGATTATCCCTGTATTTACCATGCCGTGAGGAAGGCCTGCCTCAACTGATATTGCCGTAATGTCCGCTGTGGCCAATTTGTAACCCTTGAATTTGTAGGATTCAAAAGCCTTTGGTGTGTTGAGAACGATTATCCCACCTTGTTTGAGGCCGGAGGTTACATCCGCCTCGGCAAGCAGCAGGTGGTCAAGGACTACAACTATGTCCGGTGTTTCAATTGGTGATAAATCATAAATTTTGTTTCTGGATAGCTTCAGGGAGGTCATTACCGGCGCGCCCCGGCGCTCCGTGCCAAAAGATGGAGCCATGACAACACCCGAATAACCGGAAACAAAGGCAGCCGCGGCAACTATCTTTGCCGCCGTTATCGCGCCCTGCCCTCCCCGACCATGCCACCGGATTTCAATAAATTCCTTGTTCATTAATAACCTCTAGGTTGATAGGCTGAAGACTGAAGGTTAAAAAGAAATTCAGTCTTTCCTTAAATCTTAATTGTAACGCAATGATACCGTTAATTCATTATTGTACCTTTGCATAATACGAGAAAAAAATCAATGTTTTGAAAGTTTGCGGATTACAATATGGAAAATAACGGCACCATAGACCACTTTTTTATTTAGTATTGCGAACCGTACACCCTTTTTTTATTTGATTCCAATTATTGCCAGCGGATAGTTTTATGGAAGCATGACGGCTTATATTTGCCTGGACGATAACTGTTTTCAGCCGCGAAATACGCTCATCCAAATCCGGATGGGTAGAGAGATATTGGGGCATTTTAAATTTCGCATTCTTTTCTTTCAGAATTTCAAAAAAGGAAATCATTGCATCCGGATCAAGGTTTGCCGCAAGCAACATTTTCATACCCCCTTTATCGGCCTCTTCTTCGTCCTGCCGGCTGTAACTGAGCATGGCCAGATTACGGGCAATTTTAATCCCGTAGAGCATGGAGCCGGTCACATCGCCGGATATAGCGGAAATTATTAAACCGGTCGAAGAATCTTCAATAATCCTCTTGGTCACATGCCGCTTTTTGATATGCTGCATTTCGTGAGCAAGAACTGCCGCCAGAGACTCAGGCGATTCGGTTTTTTCTAAAAGTCCGCCAAATACCACAATATTGCCTCCGGGCAGAGCGACAGCATTAAAGACCGGAGATTTTACCACAAATACTTTGAAGGAATAGGTGTCCGGATCAGCAGCGCTAAGTCGGGCAACAATCTCATCTACCGCCTTTTGCAATTCCTGATTATTACAACGGCTTTCTTCAGGCGCCAAAATGCTGAGGGCGGAATCTCCCATGCCTTTTTCCCACTCAATCGGAATATGCGGCGTAATGACTTTTGCCAAAAGAGGAATTCCCCATATATAGAAAAAAACTCCAACTGTAATTACTCCGGCGGCCGCGTATAAAGTAAGGCGCAACCTAAAACCGCGCATAGCCGGATTATGAAATCTCTTTGCCGCCTTGGGTGTGAAGGAATGGAGACTTGTCAAAAATTCACTGTCCTGAATCAGGAGTATTTCTGGAATTTTGCCGCCACGTTCGAGTTGCAACGGCTCATTGCGGTAGAACCCCTGTGTCTGTCTTATTTCCTGATAAGGCCATAAAAAAAACCCTCCGGTTTTAGTGGAGATTCTTAAGCCTTCGTGAAGTAGCTGAATCTCCACCGCTTGTTTGCCTGCGGTCTTGCCATCAAGATAATACCCCTGCCAGGTTATTTGTATCAAAAACATACCCCCCTTACTTTTTATCCCAGATCAAAATCCATATCCAGGAAATCTCCCACCTCTTCACCAAATGCAGATGATTCCTGCGCTGCCTGAACAATGGCACTAAAATCAATTTGCCCTGCAAGCGTCAGATGCTCCAGATAATAGCACAGCGTACGAACTTTTGCCCAGGGCGCGCCAAAACCCAGCGTGAAAATCAATATCAGGAAATTTACCAGATACAATCCGAGAACACCGCCGAAAGTAATGGTTGATTGAAAACGTGCTACCCCAAATGAGGTATGATTCCAAGTATATCGAGTTTTTTTGTAACTATACCAGACTAAAGAAAGAAGAAGAGTCGGCAGGGCAAAAAACAGTGCTAAAGCATAGCCCCCTAAAAGGTCTTTCCCTTTCCCGTCAAAGCCGAACTTTTCGTTACCGAAGTAGGCATTTTCGATAAGAAAGGCCTGGCGACGCATTTCAAAATAAGGCATGTAGAAACCAAGTGTAAGAATCAGCCAGGGACTGCAGGCCACTAATATTTTTAAAAATTCGCGCCATTTACCGCGAAAAGAAAAATGAATGCCGAGCAGTGAGGTTCTGCTCAATCGATAGCGACGGGAACCAACTGTGGCGACAGGAATAAAAATGGCGATGAGTAAAAAAGAAATAAGCGCGCCTGCTATTATGAACATTGTTGGGGCGCCGCTGATAGCGGGAACATTTTGAAAGGCGTAAAAAGGAATCCCGAAAACCACAGCCGCCTTGATCCATCCTATTAAAACCTCTTTGCCGGTACCAGAGTAAGCAAAACGATCCCCGTTAAAATCTGCCTGGCTCCAGGTATAGCTGCGCACCCGAGCCTTAGCCCAGAAATAGTAAATACCCAGAGTGATAATGATAAGCAGGAGATTGACAATCTGAATGCCAAAAAGCGTTCCCCCGTTACCATGAAAAGAAAGCGGATATGTTTTGCTATCACCGTTACCGGTATTCGATCCGCTTTGTACAGGAATATTCATGTTTGCTTGCCCCCTTTCGGTAAATTAAGTCGCCATTAGTAGTGGAAACATGATAAAAGTCAAACAAAATATCAATTTAAAACGTCAATTTATCTTTGACTTCTGCATATCATCAGAGGCACCGTCAATGAAGACAACAAACTGATTGAAGCCGGCAAAAGACATCATCCTTGCCTGCGGGAATGCAGTCAAACCTTCCAGGAGAGACCCAAAAACATCCCAGGGCATGTGGTCATGAGACTCCTTCCACGTATGACGGATGCAGGTTCGGCAATACAGATTACAGAGTGTTTTAGGCTCGATCTAGATTTTACGCAGATTATCCATATTCAATGCGGTATTGAGGTCACACTCAGATGTGCCTTTAGCTTTGTGAGACCATCCCAGATTTCGTCATCACCAACGTATTTTTTTACGTTCTTCACGGAATACTTGATAACGCATGTGGGGGTGTTGGTAACTTCATTTTCTTTAATTCTGGCGCTCATCAATGCGAAAATTGATTTCTCGTTCAATACTTTCCAAGATATTTTTTGCTCTTTGAGGTAAGCGACCAAAACGTCTTCTTGCATGATAAGTTTGACTTGAGCGGCTTCAAAAAGTACTTTGCGGATATGAAGAACGCTACTGACGCCACCATTAGCATTTACAGCATAGAGGTAATACTTGGCATATATAGGCGTTACTCTCGAAAATGGCACATCGACAAATGTAACCTTCACTTTTCCCGACGCCAGCAGCTCCTTTATTAACGGCTCGGCCTTCGTGTCAATTCGCTTGCATGGCGGACAGAAATAGTCGGCAAACAAAATAATCTCATAAGATCCTCTGCCCAGAGAAGGAATAGCGCTGGATTTTTCCTGCCCATAGGCCGGCGTGACAGAGCCGGAAAAGGACAGCAAGATAGCAAGGTAGCCCAAAACACTGAAGAAAAGTAACGGCCACTTATTTATTTTAAACATTGGAAAACTCACCTCCCCTAGAAAATATATCCACATCCGGCGGCGGTTCTCACGCCAGGCGGATGGGACTTCATAATTAATAATGAACAATACAAGCACTATCATGGAAAACGCCAGACAGAAAGGACAATAGACGTTGTTTTGCACTTGAAAGGCATATAGATGGGCTTCCACGCCGAGGCCTGCGGCCAGAAAAGCCCGCACAAATGGCGTTTGCCTGAAAGCGGCAAAAACGATAATGGCCGCCATATAGGCGCTGCCTATCCATTTAAGGTCAATCCCCCAGATATCGCCTTTCAGATAACTGCAGGACGTGTCGCAGTAATCATAATACGCCATCAGTCCTATACCGATTAAAGCCAAAACAATCGTCATGATGTGCCGATATTTTTTAATGCTTTCTGCTATCTTCATTATATCTGCCCTCCTTCCAAGCGTGTCTACTCCTGATACCAAGTAGCTATCAAACATTAAAAGGTTCATTTACCTGGCATAATACCAAGTAAGCTTTCAAATATTTATATTTTATTTGAAAGCAACTTGGTTTAAAAGTATTTCTCCTTAAATTTAAGAGCCACGGTAACCAGGCCGATCATGACCGGAACTTCCACTAGCGGACCAATGACGGCCGCAAAGGCAACACCGGAATTAATGCCGAAGACGGCAATGGCCACGGCAATGGCCAACTCAAAATTGTTGCTTGCCGCCGTAAAAGCCAGGGTTGTTGTTTTGGAGTAATCCGCACCCATTTTTTTGCCCATGTAAAACGATACCAGAAACATTACCACAAAGTAAATCAAAAGCGGAATGGCGATGCGCGCGACATCCAGCGGCAGCGTAATGATCAGATTGCCCTTTAGGCTGAACATCACCACGATGGTGAAAAGCAGCGCAATTAAAGTGAGCGGACTGATGATCGGCACAAAGCGCGAATGATATTTCTCTTTCCCCATAAGTTTCACACCGATAATACGGGTCAGTGCTCCGGCAATGCAGGGAATGCCCAGATAGATAAAGACGCTTTCGGCAATCTGTCGGATGCTGACATCGACAACGCTGCCGGAAAAACCAAAATAGGGCGGCAGCACTGTAATAAAAAACCAGGCAAAAGCGCTGTAAAAAAGCACCTGAAAAATACTGTTGAAGGCAACAAGGCCTGCGGCATATTCCGTGTTGCCTTTGGCCAGTTCGTTCCAGACAATGACCATCGCAATACAACGCGCAAGTCCTATCATGATCAAGCCCACCATATATTCTGGCTTGTCCGGTAAAAATACAATCGCCAGAATAAACATTAAGGCAGGTCCGATCAGCCAGTTTTGCACAAGCGATAGACTAAGGACTTTCCCGTTACGGAAGACCTGGGGCAAATCCTCATATTTCACCTTGGCAAATGGCGGATACATCATCAATATAAGTCCGACGGCAATGGGGATATTGGTTGTGCCTACCTGAAATGAATTAATGAAGGCCTCGACTCCCGGTATAAAGTAACCAAACCCCACACCTAGAATCATAGCCGCAAAAATCCACAAAGTCAGAAAGCGATCTAAAAATGATAATTTACTTGCAATATGTTCCTTCATAAATTCCTCCTTAACTAATAAAGTTGAATATAATTAAATAAAAACCACCCAATATTACAAGAATGCCACAACCTTTTTTCAGAATAACCGCGCCTTGCGATTTTTCGCTCCAGTGCAAGTAGTGCTGCACGACTTCCGTAAAAGTACCGGCAAAAATCAGAACCGAACAGTGACCGATACCATAAGCCAAAAGCAGAGAAAGTGCAAAAATAATTTGAGTGGATGCTATGCTGAAGACAACACCAAGGATAGTGGCCATGTAGGCAAACGTGCATGGTCCCAGCGCGATGCCGAACAGAAGCCCTAGAATAAAAGCTGCCAGAAATCCTTTTCTTTTATAATTCGGATTAGCGCCGCCTTCCATAAAGGGAAGCGGCAGCAATCCCAGCAAATTGAGGCCGATAGCAAAGAAAATAATCGCCACAAAATAATTGCCGTAGCCGCCGATATCGCCGATCATTCTTCCCGCAAGTCCGGTGAAAAGTCCGATAATGCCGATTGTAATCAAAATGCCCAATCCGAAAAGAGACGAAAGGCCAAATGCCCGCCCTGTGCTGATGTTTCCCTGGCCATCAATGAATCCGACAATCAGGGGAATACACGCTATATGACAGGGCGACATAAGAACTGAAAGCACCCCCCAGATAAACGCGGCCCCAATGGCGATTTCGGGAGATGAAGTGAGAGCCTGCGAAAGCCAGGTAAAGAGCTCAACGATCATTTACCTGACCCCTCGCATTTTAATCACCCTGACTACATCTGCTTTGGGGTAATAACCCTCATGGCGGAAGTATTCCTTGCCATCTTTATCTAAAAATACCTGCGTGGGGATCAACCTAATGTCGTATTTCATGGCATCGGTTTTCCCTTTTTCCGTCCAGACATCGTGAAAGACAATTTTAACCTGCCCTTTATATTCTTCTTCTACTGCTTTCATAATGGGCTGCATGGCTTTGCAGGGAATGCAGTTGACCGAGCCAATTTCCACAAAGGTCACTTTAACTGCACCTGATGATGTTTGAGCCAGGACATTCCGGCAATCGACCGAAAGTGAAAGTAATATAAGCAGAGCCACAGGCACAATAAATAATTTTAAACGCAGTTTCATTTCCAAAAATCTCCTAAAAAGCATCATTGAGCAATTTCATTTAGAACAGGGGGTTGCAAACCCTTGTTCCGCCTATGTCTGGATAGTTCAACTTCTTCCATCAAGTCAACAATTTCAACATCTGCCACCACAAGAGCATCCGCCGGTTCCCATTTGTGCAGGTGGCGCGTGTGAGCCCTTCATTCTTTTAATTATGTCCGATATCTGCTTAACTGTCTTTTCCGCAACCGGGCTTTCCCCTTTGACCAGTCCCAGGTCTGTCAAAATATAAGCGGTAGGTCTAATACCGATTTTTTCGAGAGTCTTTTTCGCGCACGCGACTGAACATCCATCAATGGTAATATTCTCGTCTGCGCCTTTGGCTGATTGGACATAGCCGGATAATCCGGCGCCAATACCTGCCAGACAAGTCATTTGAGCGAATTCTTCAGAGCGCAGCTTTCTGGCCACTTGATCTGCAATTTCACCAACATCAGCCGCGCCTGAACACGCATAGATCAATTTTGTCGCCGTTCCACAACATTCAGCCATAATGATTCTCCTTTTATGATATAAATTAATAGATTAGATTAAATAGAAGTCCCACAATCATAATGCCTGTGGCAACTACACTGACAAAAATTATGATCAGGGGGAGTTTTATTACTTTCTTCAAAATGATCATTTCCGGCAGCGATAGTCCGATAACCGACATCATAAAAGCCAGGGCAGTGCCCAGAGATGCGCCCTTTTCGAGCAGCGCCTGGAGAATCGGGATGATGCCCGCCGCGTTGGAATATAGCGGGACGCCGATGAGCACCGCCAGAGGAACCGACCACCACGCTTCCTTACCCATGATTGAGGCCATGAAGTTTTCCGGCACATAGCCGTGAACGGCAGCGCCCACAGCAATCCCTGCCACAATGTAAATCCAGACCTTGGAAACTATATCGACAACAGCAGTATGCCCAGCCTGAACTCTATCGTTAATCGTAACTTTTCTTTCTTCTATTTGAAAATCACCGGCTTTGATTTCATAAACCCATTCTTCGACAAAGCGTTCTACTTTAAGTTTGCCGATCACCCAACCGGAAACGACAGCGATAAACCATCCGGTGGATGCGTAGAGCAACGCGGTCTTCCAGCCAAAAAGGCCAAAGAGCAGGACCAGCGCTACCTCATTAATCATCGGCGCGGCAACAAGAAAAGAAAATGTAACGCCCAACGGAATACCGCTTTCCACAAAACCGATAAAAAGAGGGATGGCCGAACAGGTGCAAAAGGGAGTTAATATGCCAAGGGATGCGGCCATGACGTTGCCGGCAAACAATGGCTTCCCTTCCAGCGCTTTTCTTGTTTTTTCCGGTGAAAAATAAGACCGGATAATTCCCACAACAAAAACAATAACGGTCAGAAGGATAAATACCTTGGGTGTGTCGTAGAGAAAGAACCTTATTGCTGCGGTCAAATGAGCTGATCTGTCCAACTGGAATATATCATAGACAAGAAAATCAACACCCTGCTCCAAAAAAATATAAATCAGAATCGCCAGCGGAATCAGCAAAAAAGGAATATAGTAATCTATTTTTTTCTTGTTGCTATTCTCTGTAGTGCAACATTCAGTCATTTTTGTTACCGCCGATCATTTGTTTGATATCCGTAAGCGTTGGAATTTTACCGGCAGCTTTAACTACTCCGTCAATGACCAGAGCGGGAGTTGTCATTACGCCGTATGTCATAATTTTTTTAATGTCTTTGACATGGTCAATCTGGGCATCAATTCCCGCTTCTTTAATAGCAAGACGTACCGTATCTTCAAGTTTGTTACAGGTTGCACAGCCCATCCCTAATATTTCTATCTTCATATTTAACCTCCTATTAATGAGACCCGAGCTTCAGAAACGAAGTGCGCTAAAGCTTGTTGATCGAATTATCCCGCAAAGCGGAGGGCATAATACCCTTAATTTTTTTATGGTTTATGCCCGTGGTTTTTACAGCCCTTCACAAGTTTGTTATGCTCCTTAGCGTTTGCGGATAGCACTTCTTCCACGCAGCCGATGAAATCCATGATGCAGGTGCAACGTAAGGAATAGTAAATGGAATTTCCCCTTTTTTGGTCAGATACTAAGCCAGCGTTTTTCAAAACACTCAAGTGCTTGGAAACTGTTGAGGCATCTGCCCCGATCATGTCGGTCAGCTCATTTACGCAACGCTCTTTCTTGTTGAGTTCCTCAATAATAAATAGTCTGCTGGGGTGCCCGATCGCCTTGATGATTTTTGCCCGCGCTTCGTACTGAGGCGTTACAGAGCTTTTCATTTTATTTCCTCCCATGTCCTATTTGGTCATATAGCCAAATAACCATAATGTGTCAAGAAGTATTTTTTCTTGTGGAACTCCCTCTGGTTGGAATTATGGGATTATCGACAGGCAGCTGTTTCCGGCGTGGGACCAGGTGGATCCGGATTTTCGTTGAGAAGAATATTCTTGATCCGTTTCAGGCAAGGACCGTCTTTTTTAAAGATGATCCTGACTGCTTCTTCTATCCTTGTTTTGTCGTCATCGGAGATGCGTAAAGTTGTCTCAATTCGATTCAGCCCGTCTCTAAGCGTTCTTATCTCTGGCTTGTTTTCATTGTCGCTTTTGGATTTGATGAAATTGAATTCCTCTCTGAGCGTTCCTGGTTCAGTTTTGCTCTCATCGTCGCTTAGTGGCTTGATGTCTATCGTTTCTTCATCAACCTTATCGAAGGTTATATGCCAGAAAGTCATTTTGTCTCGGAGTGCTATATTCTCTTTTAAAAATTCGCTAACTCCTATTTGCCTGTTACTCTTTAACAAAGAGTCAAAACTATCCATAAAGTTCATATCGAGATAATGGCTGAAAGTGCTTCTTGGTTCGGGGTTTTTGCTGCTTTTCCCGACTGGTTCAACAAACGCATCGACAAGAATGACAATGATTTGCTTGTATCTGTCGGGATTACTCTTGAGGACTCTGGATAAACTCTGCAGACCAAGGTTGTCAGCGTTTCCGCCATCGAAGACATGATGATACCTTTCATCATTTTCATCTGTAAAGTCCTTCAGGGTCACATAGCTGAATACCGCCGGAAAAGCCGCAGAAGCCATAACGCCCCGTGCCACATGATACTGGTAGATATCAGAATTCAAGTGCTCGGTAAAATCCTCATCAGTAAAGGTAAAGACAGCTCCAAAATGCATATTCTGAGACCTTGCCTGCGGCCCCTGCTTCTTTGTTTTATATGCCTCTGTTCCATCCGTGGCGTTGATAATCAGATAAGGGCGTTCCGGATTCAAATCGCTAAATTTCAGAGCGAACCCCAGGTTTTTTGTATCAAAGAGATTATCCTCAAAGGTTTGGGCCATGATGTCGGAACGGTCAAAGGCGGTAAACCAATAGCGGACAATATTTGTCGGCCAGAACCAACTCTGGAACCACCGGCTTATATAATTCCGCGACATAAGATCTTCGACATGGGCCCTCTTGAATCCTAAATTCAAATTGAGAAACCTTTTTTCCGGCCATTCAAGCCATTGTTCCCTGCTAATCCAGATCCGGTTAGATGTAACTTTAGCCTGAGATAGATTAAAAAGCCGGTCGATATATAACCATTCCTTTGCGGAACAACCTCTGATTGCCTTACGTAGGGATTTCTGCGCCTCTTCCTTTTCTTCAGCAGTTAACTTTCCAATCACGAGCTGTTGCTTATTTCCTGTTTTCTGACAGGCAATTTTTGATTGTCCGGCAAATACTCCGCAATCCAATCTACAGCGGGGAAGGGGAATCACAAATTCGGGGTCCTGCGTAACGGCGTAGTAGGCGCCTGCCAGAGAGCCGCCGGAAACCGATGAGATCACATCCACTTCCTTGAGTATGTCCAAATCAATGTCATGCTGGAGAGTTGTCATGACACGCGCGGAAAAATAGGCGGCACGGCTGCCGCCGCCTGAAAGCGCCAGCATGAGCAGAACATCCTGATTTCCTCGATCATCTACGATTTTAAATGAAGCATGGTTGGTGGTGGAAATGACATCTGGATAGAAGGGCGCGATAACCGAGGTACCCGCTGATTTCGGGCTGTTCCAATACGCGTAATGCTGGGTGCATCCCGGGATAATCATACAGGCAAATAAAAGCAGTAACTTTAAAATCTTCATTGTCTCCCCCGCTTTTGACCCCAATTTCAACTTCAAGTTTTCAGTTTTCCCTAAGCTTCATGAGCCTTTTTACCATAGACCCTTTCATACGCCGCGCAGTATGGGCAGAAACCATTCTCGATATTCTTGACAAACCAATAAGCGATCCCGCTTTGTTTCTTTCTGGCGTGAGTGCATACAGGGCACTCGACGCAACGCTGAGCCATTTGTTTATCTTTTTCGGTAGCAGAAATTGTGTTCATATAAATCCTCCTTATCAAAAGGTACCGGTATCAGATGTGCTTATTCATCCACGCAATCACATCCGTGAAGACCTCACCGCGGTTAATCTCGTTGAGGGTCTCGTGGCGGGCGTCCTCGTAGAATTTTAGAGTCACATCGCCGATGCCCGCGGCTTTCAGCGTATCATATACCTGGCTCACACCTTTTGTGTTAGCGCCCACGGGGTCTTTTGCGCCCGAGAAGATATAGATGGGCAGGCTCTTCGGGATCTTCGCAATATTTTCTTTTTTGTTGATATAGCTGATGCCTCCCAGCAAGTCACAGAAGAAACCCGCCGTAAAGACTGCCCCGCACCAGGGATCACTTACGTATTTGTCCACCTCGGCGTTGTCCCGTGAAAGCCAGTCATAGCCAGTCCGATTGGGTTTGAAGGCGTCGTTGAACGCGCCGAACGAGAGCTTGTTCAGAAGATTGCTCTTTGCTTTTTTCCCTTTAATCTTTGCTTCAATTGTCGCGACTAAAATGCCTATCATCCCAAGGGCACCCGGGTCGCCTGCTGTGCCCGAGAGGACGAGCCCCGAGAGCTCACCTGCGTAATGCATTGAGTAGTAACGTGAAAGAAATGAGCCCATGCTGTGGCCAAAGAGGAAAAAAGGCTTGCTCGGGCACTCTTTTTTGATAATGCCTGTTAAAGTGTGCATGTCCACCACAACTTTTTCCCACCCTATTTCATCGGCGAAATAGCCGACTTTATCTTGCGATCCGGCGGTCTTCCCGTGTCCCCGGTGATCGTTTGCGTACACGGCGTATCCAGCTTTGGTCAACGCGTCGGCAAAGCGCCCATACCTGGCTGCGTGCTCTGCCATTCCGTGGGCTATCTGGACTGCACCCTTAATAGCTGAAGCGTTATCCGGCATCCATCTGTAGGTGAATATTTGCGCCCCGTCCGCTGCTTTGAAGCTAAAAGTATCGTTTTTCATGTCTGCCCCCTTTATTGATTAAATTGCATTAATAAGAAATTCCCATGCGCTTTGTTTTGAAATGTGTAACTAATCCCACTAAGCTTCGCTTTTGTACCGCAGAGATAATATCTCGACAGCCTTCTGCTGCGAGATTAATTCAACTAGCATATATTACCGCACTTTTTTTGTAATATATGAGTTTCATTAACAACTTCTGGGAAACAATGCAAGGGAAAACAACTTCCAGTTGCCGGTTTAAAAAGACAATTTGTTTCTTCATACGCAGTTTCTGAATTATAGGAATAAAAGAAGATAATTAGAAATTCATTGACGATTCTTCTGCATTTATTGTAGAAATTGCATCAGTAAATTGTTATAAAAATGAGAGCGCAAAGAGCATGGCTAAGATATTAATCATTTATCATTCCCAAACGGGTAACACGGAAAAAATGGCGCAGGCAGTTGCCAAAGGCGCGAAGTCCATCGAGGAAGTAGAAGTGGTTTTGAAAAAAGCCGTGGATGCAACTCTGGAGGATTTATTGACAGCCGATGGTCTGGCTGTCGGCACACCAGAAAATTTCGGTTACATGGCCGGAATGGTCAAGGACTTTTTTGATCGCACTTTTTACTCTGCCGGGGAAAAGGTCTTTCGCAAACCTTTCGTTGCCTTTATCAGCGCCGGTAATGACGGCACAGGCGCACTCAGAGCAATCGAGCGTATCGCTCTGGGATATAAGTTTAAAACGGTGTACAAGCCGGTGATCGCCACGGGAACTATTACGGAAGCAATTCTCCAGCAGTGCTTTGAGTTGGGCGCCACAATTGCCGGCGGCTGCCAGATGGGTATCTATTAGTAATTTTCATATCGAAAAATTCATAAGGAAATCGGGGCTGAGCTTAATGCCGACCATGATTTTTTAGTCTACGGTTTTTTATGAATGCAGGGAGAACGATCAGCAATCGTTCTCCCTGCCGTTAGATTTTGTTATACTACTCCATACGCCAGCATTGCATTGGCAACCTTGGTGAAACCGGCAATATTAGCGCCAGCAACATAATCACCTTTTCTGCCGTAGGCTTCCGCCGTATCATAGCAGTTTTTGTGAATGCTCTTCATGATCAGAAGCAGTCGGTTATCCACTTCTTCACGAGTCCAGGAAAGTCTCATACTGTTCTGACTCATTTCCAACCCGGATGTAGCCACGCCGCCGGCATTGGCCGCCTTGCCGGGACCGTAAAGGATTTTCTTATCCTGGAAAACCTTTACCGCTTCGGGCGTGGAAGGCATATTGGCACCCTCTGCAACGCAGATGCAGCCATTCTTCACTAAAGCCTCGGCATTTTTAGCGTTAATTTCGTTTTGTGTCGCGCAGGGCAAGGCGATATCCACTTTGATACCCTGTTCACGAATAACATCCCAAACGCTTTTTCCTTCGTAGCAGGTAGTTTTGTATTTGTCCGCATATTCAGTAAGGCGGCCACGTTTGACGTTTTTCAATTCCAAAACGTAATCGCATTTCTTATTATCGATACCTGATTCATCAATGATGGTTGCCGTTGAATCGCAAAGAGAAATTACTTTGCCGCCCAGTTGATTTACTTTTTCCACGGCATACTGCGCAACGTTGCCGGCGCCGCTGATAGCTACCGTTTTACCTTTGAAATCCAGCTTGCGGGTAGCCAGCATTTCTGCGGCAAAATAAGTGGTACCGTAGCCGGTTGCTTCGGGACGAATCAAGCTGCCGCCGTATTCCATGCCTTTACCGGTTAGAACGCCGACGTGTTCGTTGCGGATCTTTTTGTAGTAGCCATACATAAATCCGATTTCACGGCCGCCCACACCGATATCGCCTGCGGGAACGTCCGTATCAGCGCCAATATAGCGGAACATTTCGCGCATGAAAGCCTGGCAGAAGCGCATTACTTCACCATCTGATTTGCCTTTAGGATCAAAGTCTGATCCGCCCTTGGCACCGCCCATCGGCAGCGTAGTCAGGGCGTTTTTGAAGATCTGCTCAAAACCCAGGAATTTGATAATGCCCAGATTGACCGAAGGATGCAAACGAAGGCCGCCCTTGAAAGGTCCGATGGCGTTATTGAACTGAACACGGAAGCCTCGATTGACAATAACGTTACCCTTATCGTCCACCCATGGAACCCGAAACTGCATTGCTCTTTCCGGCTCGACAATTCGTTCATAGATATTGGCCTTGACGAATTCCGGGTGCTTTTTCACCGTTGGTTCCAATGTCTCCATAACTTCTTCGACAGCTTGATGAAACTCCGGCTGGTTTGGATCTCTTTGCTTTACTGTGGCGATAACATCTTTAATCACTGACATGGCTAAATCCTCCTTAAAATAATTGTCTATTGCTAATATAATTTCTCGATACTTTTATGAATGAAAAAGTTCGACAAAACTTAATGCTATACTGTTTCTACGCCTTCCGGTGCCAAAAGTTGCTTCATAAGACAATCGGCAACCGCTTGCCGTATTCTTAATTTAAAATAACATTATTGTCAAACACAAATTTGTTTAAATTTAATTATTATTGTTCAATTTTGGAAAAATCGTGAATAAAGACAGCAGCATGTCATTCCCGTGCGGACGACAATCCATAACATGCCCAAATAACTGGATTACCCCCGCCAGACAACGCATTTGTCATTGTGAACGCACGGCAGTGCGTGTGACAATCCAATGCCAAGTAGCTATCAAATATTAAAAAGTTGATTTACCGGGCATAATACCAAGTAAGCTTTCAAAAATTCATATTTTATTTTTGAAAGCAACTTGGTATAAAAAGAACAAGGGGTTGTTTTAATCCCGCTTCGGCGGGGCAACCCCTTGTTCAACTCGGAATAAACTATTTGTTCAGAGCCTGTTCAATTTCTTCTTTGACGATGCCGCTTGCTCCCGGGAGAAACTTCTCCAGCGCCGCCCCTGTTTCTGCGCCGCCAATTCGTCCCAGCGCCCAGGCAACCATACACTGTACCCGCTCATCAGGATTTTCTTGAAATGCTCGGACAAGATCGGGAATATAGGAAGGATTCAGGCTGTTGCCCATAGCACGCGCCGCGTTCATCTTCCAGCGCCAGAGATCATCTGCAGACATATAAAACATGTGCGGCCAGATGTTTTTGGTAAAGTATGGCTTGTCCATACGTAACAAACTGGCAAGATCAAAGTTTGGCACCTTGGCTGCCACGCGCGGATTGGACTCTTTTTCTTCGGCTATCCAGGGAATATTGCGGGGACAAACATTCTGGCAACGGTCACATCCATAAACATAAATGCCCATGGGTTCGCGCAGCTCAATGGGTGTGAGCCCATCACCATAATACGTTAAATAAGAGATGCAGCGGCGCGGATCAATTTTCCCATCACCTTTGAGCGCACGGGTAGGGCATGCCGCCACACAAGCATTGCGGCACCAATCAGGGCAACCGATAGCGATTGTCGGTTCATCGGGAGGATATTCCTTATCGACAACCAGGGCGATGGGAAAGACAAAAGAACTGGTGCGGGCAACACGCCGCGCGTAAAAAAGACAGTTTTTGCCGAAAGTTCCCAGGCCTGCACGCGCTGCAGAAAGCCGGTGTGGCATATTGAAGGGCACTCTGGAGTCCACATCATTTGACCTAAGAAACTGTCGAAAGGCCTTAACCTTAAGCGCCAAACCATCTTTAGTCATCCTGTCATCATCGAGGTAGCAGCGTCCAAAGTGACTCTCCATTGTGGAAGGAAACGCCTCTTCAAAATATGACATAAGCAGTACAATTACAGCTTTTGCTTCTGGAAGAAAGTGTTTGGGGTCAGTTCCGTCAAGGAGGCTGAAGCCGACAGCTTCTGCCCAGCCATATTCTTCCTGATGCGCAAGCAGGTATTCTTTCTGAGATGCAAAAGGCTCGGCATCAGTAAAACCGATATCTGCAAATCCCAGACGCAGCGCTTCAGCTATTATTTCCTGTTTCGTTATCATAAGGCCTCCATGCGTAATCTATACATCAATTCCATTTCTAAATCAAAGAACTATCGCCTGCTTTTTTGTCTTGACTTAAATTTTTCTAATCTTTAGTATGCCCTGAATCAAACAACATAGTTTTTGCTAATGATTTTTTGGCATCACCATGAATTATTAAGTTTTCAGGGAGGGAATATGAAAAAAGTTCTGAAAGTATTTGGGTTATTGATTGTGATTGCCATTGCGGCAGGCGGCATTTATCTTTGGCAATCATACCAAAGTTTTATGAAGATAGAGACAATCCAATATGATCCGCAACTGGCAATTTACCTGGGCGGTGGCAATTCTGTTGTCCTTACATCGGAAGATGGTTCCGCCGCACTTGTAGTTGATACCAAAATGCGGGGCGCTGCGGAAACTCTCAGAGAAAAAGTCAACGCCGAAGATATTATCATCGTCAATACTCATGAACATTTTGATCATGTAGGCGGTAATCCTCTTTACCAGCCGGCAAAGATTATTGCCGGCAAGTATTCAAAAAAGCAGTGGCAGGATGATGCCGGCAAATCCAGCAGGTATCCGGATATCACTATAAACACTGGTAATGAAAAGGTGCTGAAGATCGGCAGCGAAACCGTGCATATATATAATACGGGCAGGGCGCATACCTGGAATGATGTGGTTGTCTATTTTGAGAATCGTAAGCTTCTGGTAACTGGCGATCTGGTTTTTAATAATATTCATCCGGCAGTGTTACCCAAAAGCGGAACTAAAGTTGCTTCATGGATTAACGTTCTGGACACGCTATCTAAAAAATATTCAATAAAGACGATAGTTCCCGGTCACGGCCCTATTGCCGATCAAAACGCACTTGTTGTCATGAAGGATTATTTTGTCGCGGTAGGCGATGCGATTGGCAATAAAGAAAAACAGAAAGCACTGAAAGAAAAATATAAAAGCTATGTTTCTTTTCCAGGCATGTTCAGCATAAGCAATACGCTGAAATTTATTGAACAGGAAAGAAAAGAAACAAAGTGATTCGAGGTGATTAAGTGATTATTACGGATACCGCAGAATTATGCCAGTGCTGCAAAAAGAAGCAGGCGGTCATCCTTTGTGACGGTTGCAGTATTTATCTTTGTATTGATTGCCGGAAATTTGACTTGTGGGGATACGGTTGCGGGCATATCAACACAAAGGTCTTCTGTCCGAAATGTTTTGATGATATTGAAATTAATCCCTATTCCGGCAAACTCGATGAAAAAAATCCCGATTAGTAAGATCGACAAAAAAGCCCTCTTTTTAGGGAGGGCTTTTAGTTTCATGGTGGGCCAGGACAGAATTGAACTGTCGACACTCGGATTTTCAGTCCGATGCTCTACCGACTGAGCTACCGGCCCGCCTGATTATTGAATGTACTTAAAAAAGCAGCAATCCTCTATAAAATATGAGTTTGTTTGTCAAGGTCTTTTTTGGCTTTTAGTGTCAGCCAGTTATGTAGCCGCGAGAAGAGGATCTACGGCCGGTTCATCATAACCTCTGTCATGTGGCGCGACAATGGCAACAGGCGCGGGATCGGGAATCGAAAGACCTGCTGATTCATTTTCCTGCTCCTTGATGATGACAACCGTACCGGCAATTTTGTCATGCCAGGACTGCTTTTTTTTATCAAAGGCAGCCCAGATAAAGCCAAGGGGGATGGTAAGCAATAAACTCGAAACCAGGTAGCCGACTGCTCTTAAAAAAGCAATGCCGAAGGAAACTTCGGTGCCGTCTGCACAATAGACCTGCAAACCCAGCAGCATTTTTCCCGGTGTGCGGCCTGTTGTGCCATGGAAATAGGTAAAATAAGCTATATTTATGGCAATATATAAAACCAACATCAGGAAAACGACAGAAGAAAACCCTTTAGGCTTGACCAGATCATTTAGTAAGGCGCTATTATTTGCCGACATGGCGCCAAAGAAAAAAGCCAGCCCGGCAATTACGCACAAAACAACAAAAACAATAGTGACCATCGTGCTATCAATCATAAAAGCCACCAAACGACGCCAGAAACCGGCGAATTTGTAAACGGTCATTGTTTTTTCTCCTTATGATCTGCTGCTAAAGATTCCTTTTTCATATTGGATGATGGATAATATTGCCACTGCCGCGGTTTCCACTTTTAAAATTTGTTTACCCAAACTCACTGAAACAAAGCCGTTTTCTTTAGCCATAGCTACTTCATCTTTGGAAAACCCGCCTTCGGGTCCGATGACTATAAAAAAATCTTGTGTCGCCGTAAAAGCATCATTCGTCAACATATCTTTAATTGTTTTTTGGGATTCTTCCTCCCAGAAAATTAACCGCAGCGCATCGTCTGAGGCTAAAGTAAGCATATCCGCAAAAGACGAAACTTCTGATACTTTGGCTATATGGCTGCTATGGCAGCAGCGCGCCGCTTCTCCGGCTATCTTTTGCCAACGAGCAACTTTTAAAGAACTCTTTTCACTGGCAATCCGACTGACAGACCTTGTGGCATCAAAAGGAATAATTACATCCGCTCCCAATTCCGCAGCGCTTTTTACAATGGTGTCCATTTTCCCGGCTTTGGGAATGGCTTGAGCCAGAGTAATGCGGATTGCCTTGTCTACCTGAGGGATTTTCTTGCCCAGCGTAATGAAAACTGTTTTTGGAGAAAAGTCTTTTATTACAGCCTCAAACTCATGGCCAAAACCGTCAAAAACATGAATTTTGTCGCCTTGCTTCAGGCGCATCACCTGCTTTAGATATTTTAAATTGTCCGGTCCCAACTCACAGGTTGATTTATTTTCTAAAGCATTCGGGCTGTATATTCGGGGAATGGTCAAGTTTGAGCGTCCTTTAAGAATACTATTTCGAGTTTACGGTTTTTTCTTAAATACATAGCAGACCCATTCTTTTTCCGTGATGACTTTGTAGATAGTGAGGGGATCGGCAGAAAAATGTTCCTCAATATTTTGGGCATCCTGTTCAATTATACCAGAGATTATCATGTATCCTGAAGGCATTAGTAAATGTGTCAGATGCGCGCGGAGCTTTAAGAGTAATTTGGCGGTAAGGTTGGCGATGATTAAATTGCGCGGCTCATTAATCGCTGTGGCATCTTTATTAAATATCTGAAGCGAGTTGGCCACATTATTAATCTCCGAGTTTTCACCGGCAATTTCTACAGCTTTTTTATCAATATCCACACAGATGACATCGCCTGCGCCCATTTTGGCAGCGGTGATGCCCAGGATTCCCGTACCACACCCGACATCCAGCACTTTCCAATCTTTGATCGAACGCTCTTTCATCATGACGTCTTCAAGCGCTTCCATGCACATTCTGGTGGACGCGTGCTGACCGGTGCCAAAGGCCATGCCCGGATCAATTTCAATGACAATGTCGCGGCTGGAAGGCGCGTATCTTTCCCATGTCGGTTTAACAATGATATTGTTGCAGACACGAATGGGTTTGAAATATTTTTTCCATTGTTCAGCCCAATCCGGATCGCAGATGATTTCTGTTTTAAGCGATGGTTTTTGCAGATCTGGAAATATTTCCTGAAGACTATCGAGATATTTCTGAATAGATGCGATTTTCTTTTCACTACGCACATCTTGCGGGTAATAGGCTTTAATGATCTCTTCAATTATTGGTTCCGGAAAATCTCCGATCGTATGCTCCGGCGTTGCTGATTCCTGAAACACGCCTTGAGCGCCAGTTTCGGTGAGGAAATTACCCAGTGCGTCCATGAGGTCAGCGTGAGCTGATATTTCGATTTTCAGCCATTTTTCTTGTTCTTTTTCTGCCATAAACAAACCTTTAAAATTTGAGTTTGCTGATCGTGTGCCGTAATATTAATCAGTATGAAAATTGATATAGCCTGTTTCTGGGAATATTTCAAGCAGGCTCCGTAGGGCTGTCGAAACGCTCATTTGCAGTGTTGCGCTACAAACCCCACCACTCAACGTATATCCATACGTGTGACCTTTGGGTTATACGCCTCGTGGTTCGGCTTTTTGCGCGCCTTGCATCTGAACATTTTTGAACAGCCCCCAAACATGGAGTTTTTCAACGACCATTGTGTAGGTAATTTCGGTCAAACTTTACATAATTGCTTTTACATCTACGAAAAGCTGAGCCGGAGCGCAGCGGTCGGCTCTAGCGAATGGTTACCCGACTTATCTGCTTTTCAAATAACTCTTCAGGTCACGATAGTAATTTTCATGAGATCCAATCATGACCAGTTCTAAATCTACACCGGTTTTCCTATATGAAAGCAGGTATAAATTTACCTTAAGTTTGAATTTATGCACGAAAACACCTCTTAAATCTCCCTTTTTCTCTTCACCAATATTTGGGTTTTCGGCAATATTTCTTACTTCTCGATCTAAAGCGTCTTTTTCGCCCTTAGACATCTTCTTTACTTTTTTTTCGAATAGTCTTGATTGGTAGATTTTCATGGCGATCTATCCAAACTTGTATTCCGTTTTTTCGCCCTGATCTAATTCATCAAGTCCGATCAAGATTTCCTTGATGAGGGAATATGACAAATCCGGATTCTCCTCAGCGCATTTTCCCATACGTGCCCAATGTTCAATCTGGCCAGCTAATGAGCGATGGTCTATCCGGCTAAATCTTTTTGCCTCATCAACAAGTACTTCTGATATTCTAACTGCAGTTGCCATAGTTTTTCCTCCAACCTTCTAATGGTAGCATTATATGGCAAATAGCAACAATATGCAATATATTATTGCATATTGTTTATTTCATGGCCAACAAAGAAATCACCCGGAGCGTAGCGATCGGGTGTATTGCCTTTGTTATCTGATTTACTTATTTTCTGACTTCATTTCTGCAATCTTAGTCTCACTAAAGCCCGGTTGGTAAAATGACGGCGGCTTCAAATCGAAATGGTATGAAAAATCCGTCAGCTTGAGTTTTATGTCCCTTCGTGGTAGTTTTCCCGAACTTAGACTTGTCAATATAACTTTGCTGCGTCAGAAAGGAAAACATTGAAATATTATCCGGTTTTTTGGGACATTGCTGATAAGAAATGCGTGGTTGTCGGGGGCGGTGAAATTGCCGCAAGAAAGGTGCAAAGACTCCTTGACTGCGGCGCTAAAGTATCCGTTATCAGCCCGGAGCTGCATCCGGAACTGATTGCTTTGAAGAAAGATCGGCGGATTTCCCACATTCCTTCTGCATATGAAAGCAAATATATTGACAGCGCGGCCATGGTGATTGGCGCGACGGATAATGAAGAAATCAATGCTGCCATATCGCAAGATGCTTCGGCCAAAGGAATTCCTGTAAATATTGTGGATGATCCACAAAAATGTGATTTCATCCTGCCTTCAATTGTGGAAAGAGGCGATCTTACCATCGCTATCAGCACCGGTGGCAAATCTCCCGCGCTTGCCCGCCATTTGCGTGAGGAATTAGAGACTCGCTACAGCGCGGAGTACGAAATATTTCTAAGGATTTTGGGTGATCTGCGCTTACAAATGGCAAAAAATGCCGGTGCTGGAAAAAGTTGGTTTCATTCTTTGATCGCTTCAGATATATTGGAATTAATTCGGAAAAAAGATTGGGGAAAAGTTAAAAATACTGTGCGTGAGATAACCGGTCAGGAGGTGAAAATTGACATTGCTTAATTTAGAACTGATTTTATTTCAACTGTCCCTGTCTTTTTGCGCTCTTTGCACTTTTGGTTATTTGCTTTCTCTTTTGATTAAGAGAGTAATGTTGGCCAATGTTTCTACCTGGGTTTTGATCATCGCCTTTGGTTTTCTGACACTTAATTTACTTACTGCTTTTATAAATTCCGCCGGCCCTCTAAATCTTGGTTCACGCTCTTTCTTTTTGTTTTGTGCCTGGGCAATTTCCGGACTATATCTCACGTTCCAATTTAAAACAAAGACAAGGTTGCTGGGAGCTTTCATTTCGCCGTTCATTTTGCTTTTGATGATCGCGGCAGCCGGACAGGAAACAGGGAAATCTTTGCTGCCAGAGAATTTGCGAAGTTGGCTCACCACATTGCATCTTTGTCTTGCTATTATCGGGGAGGCGCTTTTTGTTCTGGCCTCTTGCGCTGGCGCCATGTTCATCATCCAAAATGGTTTGCTCAAGCACAAGAAGCTGGGCAAGATGGTCCGGCTTCTGCCATCGCTCCATGATTTAGACCGGATTAACCATCTTTGCCTGCTTTGGGGCTTTCCTCTTTTGACAATAGGCATTATCGCCGGAGCCGTTTTTGCAGGCATGGCGTGGAAGACACTTTTACCTGCGGACCCGAAAATCATCTGGTCTTTTGCGGCCTGGGTTATTTATGGATTTCTGTTGCACCAGCGTCTGGCAATTGGCTGGAAGGGTTCCCGCATGGCGGTATTATCGTGCGCGGTGTTTATTCTTTTCCTGCTGTCCTTTTTGGCGGTGAGATTTTGTTTTACTACTTTGCATAACTTTATTTAGAAAATGATATTACTAATTGGATTAAATCATAAAACGGCGCCGCTTGCTGTTCGCGAAAAACTTTTTGCCGGTTGCGAGGAGAAGCAGAATTTATTGTCTGATGTTCTTCTGTTGCCCGGAGTGCAAGAGACTCTCTATATTTCCACCTGTAATCGGATCGAACTGGTTGCAGTGGTGGATGGACAGATGGAGACAATTCATGGGCTGAAGAGATTTCTTTCCCAAAGCGGCGGCCTGACTGACAAGGAAGTTAACGATTGCTTCTATGTATATCGTGACGCGGAAGCGATAAGGCATCTTTTCCGGGTATCGGCAAGTCTCGATTCGCAGGTAATGGGTGAAACACAGATATTAGGGCAGGTCAAGGAGGCTTACCGGCAGGCGCTTACGCAAAACGCGACAGGCCTCGTGCTTAATCGGTTGCTGCACCGTTCTTTTCGCACGGCCAAACGAGTGCGCACGGAAACGGCAATCGCTGCAAATCCGGTATCGGTCAGTTTTGCCGCGGTGGAGCTGGCTAAAAAGATATTCGGCTCGCTTGCCGGCAAGAAAATATTGCTGATCGGAGCGGGCGAAATGGCCGAACTGACCGGCGTGCATTTGATCGGTAACGGCGCTGAAGAAATAACTGTTGCCAACAGATCACCAGCTCAAGGAACAGCACTTGCGGAAAATTTTCATGGAAAGGCAATATCACTTGAGAATATTAGCGAAGCACTAATTGATGCGGATATTGTGATCAGTTCCACCGGTGCCACAAGTTTCGTTGTCTCGGAAGATGCAATCAGGCTCAGTATGCGTAAGCGGAAAAACCGTTTGTTGTTCTTGATTGATATTGCCGTTCCCCGTGATATTGAGCCTTCGGCTGATAGAATTGAAAATGTTTATCTTTACAACATCGATAACCTGCAGGACATTGTCGATGAAAATATGAAAGGACGCAAAAAAGAGGCGCTCAAGGCAGAAGCGATTGTGGAAGAAGAAGTTATTCATTATAATAGTTGGATTAAGGAACTGGAGGCTGTTCCGACCATAGTATCGCTTCGCGCTATGGCTGAAGGGATAGTGCAAAGCGAACTGGAAAAGTCACAAGGCTTTTTGCAGAAGCTAAGTTGTGAAGATCGTGAGAAGGTTGACAATCTGATTAAATCCGTAGTCAACAAAATACTGCACACCCCGGTTGCAGTGATGAAAGAGGAGAGTTCCGAAGTAAGCTCTAAAGGAATTATTGATGCGGCAAGACAGCTTTTCAGGCTTGATGAATAGAAGGTAATACCAAGTTGCTTTCAAAAAATAAAATATGAATTTTTGAAAGCTTACTTGGTATTATGCCCGGCAAATCAACCTTTTACTGTTTGATAACAACTTGGTATAAGTTATGCACATAAAAATAGGAACACGCGGCAGCAAACTGGCATTGACACAGGCCAATTTTGTTGCCGATAGTTTAAAAAGAACAGCTCCGGGAATTACCGCTGAAATTTGTGTCATCAAGACCAGTGGCGATATTATGCAGGATGTTGCCCTCACGAAAATTGGCGGTAAGGGTGTTTTTGTGAAGGAAATTGAGGATGCTCTGCTTTGTGGTACAATCGATCTGGCTGTGCATAGCATGAAAGACGTGCCGACAGAAATTCCCGCAGGACTGACCTTTGGGGCAATTCTGCGGCGTGAAGACGCACGCGACATTCTCATTTCTAAAGACAACAGAAAAATGGAATTTATGCCCCGGGGCGCAAGAATCGGTACCGGCTCGATGCGCAGGTCTGCCCAGCTTTTAGCAGTCTTACCCGATCTGACCATTGTTCCGCTTCGCGGTAATTTGGAGACGAGGTTAAAAAAAATAGAAACGGAAAATCTCCAAGGCATTATTCTGGCAGCGGCCGGGATGAAGCGTCTTGGACTTGCCGAAAAAATATCACAATATTTGCCTATCGAAACAATGCTTCCGGCAGTGGGCCAGGGAGCTTTAGGCCTGGAAGTGAGAGATGGGAATAATGATCTGGGGGAAGTTTTAGCAAAGTTAAATCATGCGACGACAGCCGCGGAAATTACAGCGGAACGGTCTTTCTTGCGTCACCTTGGTGGCGGCTGTCTTTTGCCAATTGCCGCTTTTGGAAAACTGGAAGGTGAACAACTTTCGCTGGAAGGCCTTGTGGCCGCGCCGAATGGCGACAGTGTGATTCGGGACAAAGTCAGAGGGGTTATCACAGAGGCGGAAGAATTAGGCAAAAGGCTGGCGGAAATCATTATGGAAAAAGGCGGGAAAAAACTGCTGGAAATTGGTTGTTAAAGGAAAACGAATGTCTAAAAGCGGGAAAGTCTATATAATTGGCGCGGGGCCGGGGGATGCTGGTTTGATCACCATCAAGGCGGTTGATTGTTTGCGGTTGGCTGATGTTGTCGTCTATGATAACCTTGTCAACGAAGAGCTGCTGAAGTACGCGCCTGGTAAAGCTCGCTTTATTTACGCCGGGAAAAAAGGCGGCGATCACACATTATCACAGGATGCCATTAATGAGCTGTTGGTTCAGGAGGCACAGGCCGGAAATACTGTTGCCAGACTAAAAGGTGGAGATCCGTTTATTTTCGGGCGCGGCGGAGAAGAGGCGGAAAAACTGGTTGAAAATAACATTCCGTTTGAAGTGGTTCCTGGTGTAACCTCGGCGATTGCCGTCCCTGCCTATGCGGGTATTCCTTTAACGCACCGCGGCCTCACTTCCACAGTGGCGTTTATTACAGGTCACGAAGATCCAACCAAGGACAAAAGCGATATTGACTGGCAGGCGTTGACTGGTATCGGCACACTGGTGTTTTTAATGGGCGTAAAGAACATCGGACAGATTACCGAAACATTGATCTCGCATGGTAAATCGCCCGATACACCAGCGGCACTGATTCGGCAGGGGACAACAACGCAGCAGGAAACTATTGCCGGGACTCTGGGTAATATTGTTGGACTAGCACAGGCGCGAAAGTTTTCGCCTCCGGCCATTCTTGTTGTAGGCATTGTTGTTGACTTGCGTGACACTTTAAACTGGTTTGAACAAAAACCCCTTTTCGGCAAGGGTATTGTCATCACCAGGCCGGAAAGGCAGGCAGATGATTTCGCTGGCCTGCTTTCTGCCGAAGGAGCGCATCCCATTCCATTTCCGACAATAAAGATTGTTCCACCGATAAGTTGGAGGGAGTTCGATTGTGCCATTGATAAACTTTCAACCTATAACTGGCTGATATTTACCAGTGCCAATGGCGTGCTGTTTTTCTTTGAGCGCCTGCGAGAGAAAAACAGGGATATTCGTGATCTGAAAGGAATTAAAATTTGTTGTATCGGCCCGGCAACGGCCAGACAGATTGAAGACAAAGGGATCAGAGTTGATCTTGTTCCGAAGCAGTTCATCGCCGAAGGGATTCTTCAGTCTTTTGCAGTTCTAGATTTAAAGGGCAGCAAAATTCTCCTCCCGCGCGCGGCCAAGGCCAGGGATATTCTTCCGGAAGGGTTGAAGAAACTTGGCGCCAGTGTTGATGTTGTCGCTACGTACCAGACGGTTAATTCCGGCAGGAAAAAAGAAGAGCTTGCGGCATTGATTAACGACAGTAAAGTGGATATCATCACTTTCACCAGTTCATCAACCGTGACAAACTTTGTGGAGATTATGGGACGTGATTTCAAGCTGCCGACACATGTTGATATTGCCTGTATAGGCCCGGTGACGGCGGCTGCGGCAAAAAAGGCAGGATTAAAAATTGATATAAACCAGGAAGAATATACAATGGCAGGATTGGTGCAGTTTCTAATCAATCATGAAAAAAATAAATCGTCCCGTTAATGTTTGAAAGCAAATTGGTATAAAAAATATGATTGGTATTTCTAAATTATATTGCGGGGCAGTGGAACCTGCCGATGTGCTGCGCTACAATAGGCATTCAGGCAATCTTCCATCGCATCTTTTACAATTTTCCGCGGACAAGCGCCCGGTTGTTGTCTGGAATATGACGCGGCGCTGCAATTTGAAATGCATCCATTGCTATTCCAATTCTGACAATATCAATTACCCCGATGAGCTGACTACAGAGGAAGGCAAAAAGCTGATTGACGATCTGGCAGAATTCGGCTCGCCGGTGATTTTGTTTTCCGGTGGCGAACCGCTTCTGCGTCCTGATTTACTGGATCTGGCGCAATATGCGACGGGCAAAGGAATGCGCGCGGTCATTTCCACCAACGGCACGCTCATTAACAAGGAGATTGCGGCAAAGCTTCAGAAAATAGGTCTTTCCTATGTTGGTGTCAGTCTTGACGGGTTGCAAAAAACGCACGACCGCTTCCGTGGCAAAAAGGGGGCGTTTGACTCGGCAATCGAGGGGATTCGCAATTGCCGTGATGCCGGAATTAAAGTCGGTATCCGCTTTACAGTCAACAAACACAATCTTCCGGATGTCGGGGCCATGTTTGATTTACTGGATCAGGAAAACATAGAGAGATTGTGTTTCTATCATCTGGTTTATACCGGACGTGGATCTAAACTGCGTAAAGAGGATTTGACACATCAGGAAACCCGAAAGCTGCTCGATTTAATTATGATGCGGACAAGACAAATGTTTGATGCAGGCAAACAACCGGAAATTCTTACCGTGGATAATCATGCCGATGGCCCGTATCTTTATCTTAAAATGAAAGAGGAGAATCCTGAACGCGCCAAAGAAGTGCTGGAACTCCTAGAAATGAACGAGGGCAACAGCTCCGGTCACGGTATTGGATGCGTCAGTTGGGATGGCGAAGTCTATGCCGATCAGTTCTGGCGCAACCAGCCACTGGGCAATGTCAGGAAAAAACCTTTCAGCAAAATCTGGCTGGACGGGAAAAATGAATTGCTCGTGAAGCTCAAAGACAAAAAGAAGCATGTTCACGGGCGTTGCGCCATATGCGCCTGGCTTACTGTTTGCGGCGGCAACTTCCGTGCCCGGGCTGAGTCAGCAGGAGACCTCTGGGGGCCGGATCCAGCCTGTTATTTAACGGATGAAGAAATAAATGAAAGTGAGGATTAAAATATGCAGTTTCCGGAATATCGTGCTCGCAGGTTGAGAAAAAATGAAAACTTCCGGCGTTTGATTCGCGAGACAAGTTTAAGCGTTGACGATTTGGTATACCCGCTGTTTGCGGTGCCCGGCAAAAGCGTTAAAAAGCCGATTAATTCGATGCCCGGCCAATTCCAACTATCTGTAGATTATATCGTCAAGGAAGCGCAAAAAGCTTATGAGCTTGGAATCCCGGCAGTGCTGCTCTTTGGCATTCCCGCAAAAAAAGATGAAATGGCCACAGGAGCTTTTGCCAAAGACGGCATTGTCCAGCAGGCGGTCATTCGCATAAAAAATGAAGTGCCCGACATTCTAGTGATAACTGATGTCTGCTTGTGTGAGTACACCAACCACGGTCATTGCGGCATGCTGGAAAAAGATTGCGTGCAAAATGATACTTCGCTTGCGGTGCTTGCGGAAACAGCGGTTTCACAAGCGCGTGTCGGAGCCGATATGGTAGCTCCTTCGGCGATGATGGATGGGCAAGTAGCGGCAATCCGCGAAGCGCTTGACGAAAATTCGTTTGAGGATACACCAATCATGGCTTACTCGGCAAAATATGCGTCATCATTCTATGGCCCTTTCCGTGAGGCCGCTGAAAGCGCGCCTAAGTCAGGCGATAGAAAAGCCTATCAGATGGATTCGGCAAACACCGATGAAGCCATTCGTGAAATTGGGCTGGATGTAAGTGAAGGCGCGGATATTATCATGGTGAAACCGGCGCTGGCTTATCTGGATATTATATGTCGTGCCAAACAGGAGTTCGATTTGCCACTGGCTGCGTATAATGTCAGTGGCGAGTATTCGATGATCAAAGCCGCGGCGCAACTGGGCTGGCTGGATGAAGAAAAAGCCATGGTTGAATCGCTGACTGCAATTAAACGAGCCGGAGCGGATATCATCATAACTTATTTCGCCCTGCAGATTGCAAAATTACTTAATAAGTAAATTGCTTCCCATGTTTTTTTATTCCGGCCTTTTTGGGAAAAAACGGATGAGGAATAATCAGATTGGAAAAATCAAATAAATTAATGACAAACAAATTAAATATGATCGCCTGGGAAGTGACGCGTAGTTGTAATTTGAACTGCGTCCATTGCCGGGCTGCTGCCAATTGCGGGCATTATCCGGGAGAGCTTTCCACGCAGAAGTGTCTTCAACTCCTCGATGAAATTGCCGCCATGTCATCGCCGGTAATTATTTTGACCGGAGGCGAGCCGCTTCTGCGACCTGACATATTTGAGATTGCGACGTACGGAACCGGGAAAGGCTTGCGCATGGTCATGGCGACAAACGGCACTCTTGTTGATTTGGCCACCGCCAAGAAAATGATTTCCAGCGGCATTAAAAGAGTCAGCATCAGTATTGATGGCAAAGATGCACCAAATCATGACGCTTTTCGTCAACAGGTAGGAGCGTTTGAAGGAGCGATGGCGGGAGTTGAATCGATGAAAGAAGCCGGCATGGAATTTCAAATCAACACTACCATTACAACAGCCAACCTCAAACAGATTAAAGACATTCTGAAACTGGCAAAGTCGCTGGGCGCTGCGGCGCATCATATTTTCCTGCTAGTGCCGACAGGCCGTGGGCGGGATTTGGCTGATCAGGCGATAACTGCAGCCGAATATGAAAAAACGCTATTGTGGTTTCATCAGGAAAGCCTGAGTTGCGAAATACAGCTCAAAGCTACTTGCGCCCCGCATTACTTTCGCATTCTGAATCAGCAAAAAACAAAAGGGGAAGCGCGCAAGAAACCGGCGGGACATTTTCATGAAATGACTCGTGGCTGTCTGGGTGGCATCTCGTTTTGCTTCATTTCTCACGTTGGGCAGGTGCAACCCTGCGGCTATCTGGAACTGGATTGCGGTAATGTTCAAAAAATGAGCTTTAACAAAATCTGGGAAAATTCGGAAGTGTTTGGCAATTTGCGAAATTTGAGTAAGTACGGCGGCAAGTGCGGCAGATGTGAATTTATAAAAGTATGCGGGGGATGCCGTGCAAGAGCGTATGAAGCGACGGGTGATTATTTGGCGGAGGAGCCGCTTTGCTTGTATCAGCCAAAACCTTAGTTTTGGGTCATTCCGGCGAAGGCCGGAATCCAGGATAGTTTAATTTTGAATAAACAACCAACGGTATACATTCTGGCAAGCCAGAAGAACGGAACTCTCTATATAGGTGTGACATCGGATCTTGCCAAAAGGACATGGGAGCATAAGAACAATCTGGTAGATGGTTTTACGAAACGATATAGCATTCATCATCTTGTTTGGTACGAACTGCATGAAGATATGAACTCTGCCATTGAAAGAGAAAAGAGCTTAAAAGAATGGAAAAGAGCCTGGAAACTGAAATTAATAGAAGGGTTTAATCCTGATTGGCAGGATTTATATGACACTATAATTTAACTGGATTCCGGCCTACGCCGGAATGACGAAGTGGCGGTAGATTGCCTTATATGGACTCAATCGATAAAAAAATATTAAATATTCTGCAAAAGGAATTTCCGCTTACGGAACGACCATTTCAGATCGTTGCCGAAAAATGCGGTATCAGCGAAGAAGATGCGCTTTCCCGCATTCAAAGATTGAAAGATGTGGGAATCATTCGCAGGATTGGGGCTGTATTTGACGGCGCTAAGCTTGGCCGCGTCAGCACGCTTTGCGCCGCGCGTGTGCATAAAGATAAACTCGAAAAATTTGTCAATGCGGTAAATGTGAGCAAGGGGGTGACGCATAATTATCTACGGGATAATGAATATAACGTCTGGTTCACTTTGAACGCCGCAACCGCTCAGGAGCTGGAATCATTTCTGGCAGATTTGAAAAAGAATACGGGTATTACTGATATTCTGGATATGAGAGCAGTGAGGACATTTAAGATTGACGCAACCTTTGAGGTATAGATTTTTAAAACTAATAAGGAGGAGCATATGGGTGCAAAGGAAATAAATTTTGCAGCAATGCCGGCAATGGCTGTGCGGATAATAGTAGCGCCGGCAGTGTCTTTTAGCAAGATGCCCAAAAAAGGAGGATTCCTGGAGCCCCTTGTCTTTGCTGGAGTTGCGGGCCTTACCGCCAGCATCATTCATGCGATTTTGAGTTTGCTGGGTTTTGGTTATGGGGGCCAGCCTCAATCAGGTTGGGCATGGATTCTTTTATCAATTATTTTTATACCGATTATTTTGAACGTTTGCAGCTTTATCGGCGCGGCCATTGTGTTTTTTGTCTGGAAACTGATTGGATCGAAACAGAACTATGAAGTATCCTACCGCTGTATGGCTTATCTTATGGCTATTTCACCACTAATCGCGATAATAGAAGTAGTTCCTTATGCCGGTATGATTTTATCTGTTGTCATTGTCACTTTTTATATAATTATTGCAAGCGCAGAGGTGAATGACATACCCTCTCGGAGAGCTTTTCTGGTCTTTGGGATAATTGGCATTGTATGGATAATTGGCATAGGATTAATCATGTTTTCGCTCAATTCGGAATATTCAGTCAGAAACCCGACACCCGAACAAGTAAGGGAGGCGGCAAAAGAAACCGCTCTACAATACCAGCGGCTTGTTGATAAAAACAAAAAACAGGCGGAGGAAGCCGGAGCGCAAACTGGTATCAAATAATAAAAGGGTTACTGTGACAACTTATGGCTAATGAAAAAATAGCGCCGCTGCTGGCGCTGGTTGACGGAAGCAATTATATTTATCGCGCTTTTTATGGTGTGCCGCTCTTGACCAATTCTCAAGGCTTTCCCACCAACGCTATTTATGGATTCACCAACATGCTGCTCAAACTTGTGCGCGATCTTGAGCCGGAATATATCGTTGTCACTTTTGATCTTAAAGGCCCTACCACGCGTCACGAGGAATTCACCGATTATAAAGCAACCCGCAAGCCCATGCCTGATGATCTCATCCCACAGATACCGTTTATCAAAGAGGTTGTGCGTGGTTTCTCCATTTCGATTTTGGAAAAGCAGGGAACAGAGGCGGACGATATTATTGGCACGCTGACTATGCAGTCAAATGCTAAAGGCTGGCGGACAGCCGTAATATCAGGCGACAAGGATTTGATGCAGCTTGTTGATGAAAATGTCACCATGATTGATACGATGAAAGATAAAACTTATGACGTGGCGGCGGTGAAAAAACGCTTCGGTGTAGGGCCGGACAAAGTGGTGGAGATTTTAGGGCTCATGGGTGATACATCGGATAACATTCCTGGTGTGCCCGGTATCGGTCCAAAGACAGCGCAAAGACTGATTGAAGAATACGGGACGCTGGAAAATGTTTTGCAAAACGCTGAGAATTTGAGAAACATTAAACTGCGCGAGACCATGCGTAAATATGCAGATCAGGCAAGACTAAGTCATCAGTTGGCAACCATCCGCAAGGATATTGAACTTGATTTTGATTTGCAGGATGCGGCAAGCAGGCAGCCTGATAAAGAGGTGCTGGCAAGGCTATTTAGCGAATTTGAGTTTTCCTCTCTTTTGCAGCAAATAAAGCGGAGTGACCAAAAAGCGGAAAAACCAGCGAGAGAATGCAGGATCGTAGATCAGAATGAATCTCTCCACACGCTTGCTTTACGTTTGCAGGAATACAAGGAAATAGCACTGGAATTGATTTGGGGAAAAAATCCACCAACAGATTTAATCGGCATTGGTGTGAGTACAGACAGCGATGCTTTTTATCTGCCACTGGGACACACAACCTCACAGGCACAATTACCGGTAGCGGAAGTATTTGCCGTGCTTGCGCCAGTGCTATCGAGCGCTAAAATAAAAAAATACATCCATGATCTCAAAGCAGCGCTCGTTTCTCTGGAAAATTATGGTGTGGATATCCGGGAAGGTGACGATACGATGCTGGGTGCTTATTTGCTCAACCCGGCCAAGCATTCTTATGAGCTTGAAGAATTAGCCTGGGAATATTTGCATGAACAGGTTGCCACTCCCAAAGATATTACCGGAGGCAAAGGCAAAACCTATCCGCTCAACCTGGTGCCTGTGGAAAAAATGGCAGATTATGCCTGCACACGCGCAGATGCCGTATTTGCGCTTGTTCCCGTCCTTGCCGCAAAGCTTAGCCAGATCAATGCCCTCGATCTTTACCGGAAAGTGGAGATGCCGCTTTTGTATGCGCTTGCCGCTATGGAGAAAAAAGGTGTGCTGGTGGATAAGGCGCTTTTAAAACAGATGTCCGAAGAGTTAGGTGAGCTTTTGTCCATATCGGAGGAAAAAATATTTCACCTGTCCGGGGAGAAATTTAACATTAACTCCCCCAAACAATTACAGACCATTCTTTTTGACAAGCTCAACCTCCGCAAAGGCAAGAAAACTAAAGATGGGTTCTCTACCGATGTCGATGTCTTAACAGAACTAGCCAAAAGCCATGAATTGCCCGCTGAAATTCTGGCCTATCGAAGTCTTGCCAAGCTTAAATCAACTTATGTGGACGCGCTCCCCGCGCTGATCAATCCTCAAACAGGCCGGATTCATACCTCCTACAATCAGACCGTCGCGGCCACAGGCAGGTTATCGAGCAGCAACCCCAATCTGCAAAATATCCCCATTCGAACTATGGAAGGGAAAAGAATTCGTCAGGCATTTATCGCCGATCCTGGTTCATTACTGATTTCAGCTGATTATTCCCAGATCGAACTGCGAGTGCTGGCGCATTTATCGGAAGATGGAGCACTCATTGATGCCTTTGCCGAAGGTGTTGATATTCACAGCCGCACAGCATCCGATATTTTCGGTGTGTTCCCGGAAATGGTGAATGCCGATATGCGCCGTCAGGCCAAAGTCATAAACTTCGGTATTCTGTACGGCATGAGTGCATTTGGACTGGCCAAGGAGCTGGGTGTCTCCAATAAAATCGCTCAAGTCTATATTGACGGCTATTTCCAGCACTATAAAAAAGTGCGCATCTATCTGGATGATATTCTGGAAGGAGCACGCCGCGATGGTTTTGTCTGCACGTTGCTCAACCGCCGTCGCTATCTTCCGGAACTAAAAAGCTCTGTTCCTACCGTGCGGCAATTTGCCGAACGCATGGCGATTAACACGCCAATTCAAGGCACCGCCGCTGATCTTATTAAAGTTGCCATGGTTAACATTGATCAATTGCTTACCAAAAAAAATCTTGCCGCCCGTCTGATTATGCAGGTACATGATGAGCTGGTTGTCGAAGCACCGGTAAAAGAAAAAGAAGAAGTCATGGCGCTTGTCAAAAAAGAAATGGAAGAAGTCATTAAACTCAAAGTGCCGTTGAAAGTGGAAATTGCGGCAGGAACAAACTGGGACGAAGCACATTAAAAACAGGCTGAAGCTTCTTAGGCTGAAGGTGGAGCGCGCTGCCTGCCCGGCGTATGCCGGGTGGCAATCTTTTTTAATTATACCTTCACTGTTTATGCAATCATTGTATATTATTGGTGAAAATTTAACAGTACTGAATCTGAATCAACAAGGCGCGATGTTGTGAAAGGTTATTATAAAAATCAGGTTGTGGCTGCCTTCCTGCCCAGTTCAAAAGCCTGTTTTTTAGCCGTTTCGTCGTTGATAATGTCTCCCTTGTCATTAGCAGAGGTCATAACGGCTCCCAGCCAAGTAAGCTTCGTCATTTCCGCAGTTGATTTAAAACTATGGACAATTGGGTCCGCCGTGTGCACGTTTGGATCGCCACAGACTGTAATCAGGCCAATGAGCTTGCCCTTCATCTTGGGATAGTAAGTTTTCTGCCAACGCCACTCGGCGTCAAAAAAGGCGCACCATCTGTCGATGTATGCTTTCATCTGCGACGTCATGGACCAGAAGTAAACGGGCACGCTGTGAATAATGGCATCCGCTTCCAGAATCTTTTTATGGATTTCGAGCATATCGTCCTTAAGCACGCAGATGCCTGCTTCATTACACTTTTTGCAGTCCTTGCAGCCGGCAATTTTCTTTTTATCCAGAATAATTTTTTCGACTTCCGCACCGACAGCTTTCGCGCCAGCCAGAGCCTCATCCAGAAGAATATCGCTGTTACCGCCTACCCGCGGACTTCCCATAATGCCCAGTACTTTCATGATTATCCTTATCCTCCAGACCTGTTGGTTAATGTTTACCAATTTAGTATCTCTTTCAGTATAATTTGTAAACAAAAAAAGTTAAAGAACTCTGTCTTTAAATGTGCTAAAAGTCTATTATTATATAATCAACTGGTGACATTTTATGAACAAAATTCTTATCCTTTTTGCTCATCCGCGTTTTGAGAAATCAAAAACGAATCGCGCACTGCTCAAAAATATCGGAGCGCGCGAGGGTATTACATTAAATGATTTGTATGAGCAATATCCCGATTTCAATATTGACATAGATCGCGAGAAAGAACTGCTGCTTGGCCACGAGATCATTATCTGGCAGCATCCTTTCTACATGTATAGCTCTCCCGCTCTGCTTAAGCAATGGATTGATCTGGTGCTGGAATACGGCTGGGCGCATGGTCAAGACGGGGATTTTTTGAAAAACAAAATTGTCTTTAATGCTATTACTACAGGAGGAACGCGGGATGTTTATAGCCCCGGTGGATACAATCGTTTTACGATCGGGGAATTTCTTGTGCCTTTCGAGCAGACAGCGACTTTGTGTAAAATGATTTATCTGCCACCATTTGCCGTTCAGGGCACTCATTTATTAACCGGCGATGAACTTAATCATCATGTTGCGCTCTATTCCTCCCTTTTAAACAGATTGGTAAACGGTGATTTTGATATCGAAGGCATAAAGAAAGTTGAATATCTCAATGACTGGCTATGGCCGGCAAGAGGACTTACCAAACCATGAGCAATATCTTTTTACATGACGCGTTAATATACCTGGCAGCCGCTGTCGTCTTTGTCCCTATCGCCAAAAAGCTGGGGATGGGATCGGTGCTGGGCTATCTTTTGGGCGGGATAATTATCGGTCCTTTTTTTCTTGGTTTTATCGGTCAGGAAGGAAAGGACATAATGCATTTTGCCGAATTCGGCGTGGTGATGATGCTGTTTCTCATTGGATTGGAGCTGGAACCTTCCAATTTCTGGCGCATGCGCAATCTCGTTTTAGGAACAGGTTCCGTGCAGCTAGGCATAACAACAATATTTATTTTTATAGTTTTTATGTTTATCGGATTTAGCTGGCAGGCCGCACTGGCTTGCGGTTTGGCACTGAGCATGTCATCTACCGCGATTGTCATGCAAACGCTCCGGGAAAAGGGATTAACCAAGACCCAATCAGGTAAAAGCTCTTTTGCCGTACTGCTTTTTCAGGATATTGCCGTTATTCCTATTTTAGCGCTGCTGCCACTTTTAGCTATTTCCTTTGTTCACGCACCGGCTACTGGAAATTTCGCGCTTCTTTCAGGACTGCCCGGTTGGGCACAAACGCTGACTTTGCTTTGCGCGGTGGGGTTGGTTATCCTCAGTGGGCGCTTGATGATGGTTCCCTTTCTGCGCTTTATTGCCCGGATTCATTTACGGGAATTGTTTACCGCTGCGGCGCTGCTGATAGTCATAGGTACTGCTTATGTCATGATGCTTGTGGGATTGAGCCCTGCGTTGGGGACGTTTCTGGCCGGAGTAGTACTGGCCAACAGCGAGTTTAGGCATGAACTGGAAAGCGACATTGAACCATTTAAAGGAATACTTCTTGGTTTGTTTTTTATTTCTGTAGGCGCTTCGATTAACTTTAGTCTGATTTTCAATAATCCATTAATGATAGCTGCCCTGGTTTGTGGAATAGTTGTGATCAAGGCCGGTGTGCTTTTTATTACAGGAAAACTTTCGCGGCTGAGCTTTGATCAAAATCTTTTATTTGCTTTGGGACTTTCGCAGGTGGGAGAATTTGCCTTTGTACTCTTCTCCTTTATTCACCAACTCAATATTCTATCCGCTCAGTGGACAGATATATTGATGGGTGTCACGGCAATCAGCATGACGGTCACGCCTTTGCTTCTGCTTGCCAATGAGCGATTTATTGAACCACGTTGCGGGACTAAAGAAAACGAAGAAAAAGAAGCTGATGATATTGATGTTTCCAATCCCGTGATAATTGCCGGGTTCGGGCATTTTGGCTCTACTCTTGGCCGGTTTCTGCGGGCAAACGGAATTTCTGCTACAATTCTGGATAATGATTCTGATCGCGTCGATCTGTTAAGAAAAATGGGGTTTAAAGTTTTTTATGGGGATGCGACACGTATTGATATTCTGAAATCAGCCGGCGCCGAGGAGGCGAAAGTTCTGATTGCCGCGATTGATTCGCCAGAAACTAACTATGATCTGGTCGAAAAAACGAAAAAATTATTTCCCCATCTTACGATAATGGTGCGTGCCAAAAGCCGCCTGGATGCCTATGAACTTCTCGATATGGGAGTGAATGACATTTATCGCGAATCTCTGGATACTTCCGTGCGGTTAGGAATTGATGTCTTGGTCAAGCTGGGTGTTCGCAAATATAGCGCGACGCGCGCCGGCCAGAACTTTATCAAGTACGACGAAGCAGCAATGCATGAGCTTGCACAACACCGGCATAATCAGGATACATATATTTTCAATACCCGCGAGCAGATTCAACTTCAAGAGCATTTGCTGACAAGCGACAGAGAAGTTAACCCCACTCTCAATGATCATGCCTGGGATAGCGACCAAATGACCAATGAATATGCCGATGCTGAGTCGGAAACAACCACTGGTAATCAGGTTTCTTCCAGTTTAAAACCTTTTCCCCGGAACAATCTTAAGCATTAATCTACAACAGATTCGTCGTAAATAGTTCCTCTATTTTTCTCGATTTCTTCCAGTGCCGCATCAATGCCCAAGTTGGGATGTAGTATAAAAGATGAAATGGAAAAATGAATAATTCGGTGGGAGGGAAAATTAACTGGTGTTTCTTTTGTTTTTCTTTAGGTCTTCAACTAATTGGCTTAAGAGCATTAACTGCTCCCGTTGGATTAAAATAAGCTCCTTCCACTGTTCATCCCTGAGGAAGTCAAGTTTCTCATGAAGCGCAATTATTTCGAGTTCCGCCTTCAAATCAACTTCATAGTCGTGTTCCGCACTCAGCCTGTCTTTATAGGCTTGACGATTTTGAGACATCAAAATAATAGGAGCTTGAATTGCTGCAATCATTGACAAAAAAAGATTCAGCAGAATGTACGGATTATGGACATCGGCATTAATTCAAGATTAAGATCAGCCCTGCTTGAATTTTAGACTCATCCAGCCTGTTGCAACCATTGTTGTCAAATTAGAAATGGTTCCCAAAAGACGGCGTTGTTCCGGAAAAAGGTCTTTGGAATTATATAAGATTCCAAGTACACCAATAATCTCCTCCAGTGATTTCATAGGAATGAAATAGAAACGCGTATCTGAATTAGTGTGTGTACCAGCACCAGAGACTTCGCCATTATTCAGTGTCCAAATCGCAGAATCATTCTCCTGTTTAGTAAGTTCAAGGTCAACACTGCTTTTTGCCCAAACCTTAAGACTCTCATCTTCTTCGCGGAAAAAGATGAGAGACGGTACATCCAAAATCGTCTTTGTATATTTTAAAGCAAGTTGTCCCAATTGACTGAATACCATTATGCGCAGAGACTCTGTATGGTTTTGATTGGAAATAGGGGTAAGCAGCAGAAAATCTCTGCTCATATCTTCGATGAGTGAAACTCGATCCAATCTGTCTTTCAGAAATGTATTCTGATGACGAACAAGGTTAATGAGATAAGTAATAAGAGTGGCAACGGTAAAATAGACAGTAACGTTGTAGATGTCTTGAGGGTTGGAAATATGAAGTGAATAATATGGTTCGACAAAGCAAAAATCAAATATAAGAAAACCGGCGACAAAAGACAATACTGAAGCCCATGTTCCAAAAAAAATTGCACCTGCAATCGCTGGAACAAGGAAAACAAAGACCAAAGAAGACGGATGAATGAAGTGTTCTAAAAAAACATTGAGAACTGTGGTAAAGATCAACATCGCTATAACTATCAGGAACTGCCTTATTTTCACCATTTTTTCATTGTGCATGTTCTTCCTCCTATCGAAAAACTGCCATGAATCATACTGTGATCTATTTTTTTGCATTACCCAACTGCATGATATTTATAACACATGTTAAGTTAGATTGCTATAAAGAAAATAGATCTATTTCCATCCACGGGTTAAAGTTGCGATCGAAAGCTGGCCTGACGGAATTTTAGCTGATTATGCGCGGACAGCCCGCGATCAGAATATTTTGAATCACACGAAGTGCAGAGCTTAAAAATCATCAACTTTTAATTTATAATTGGAGTGAGGATTACCATTTGAAAGGGATGCCCCTTGCAGCAGAATGTCCTTCTTATTTTGCTTCTGCTCATACATTAACTTGTCCGCATGTGCCATGAGTTCGTCAAGGGAACAGGGATTTTCAGGATCATAGAAAGAAAATCCTACACTGATTGAAAGTTTGTATCTCCGTTTTTCCTGCTTGTTTCGTGTGTCAATCAGATACTTCAACCGGTCAGTAAAGATCTCTGAATTTTCTCTGGTTGCATCAATGGCAAGGGCGGCAAATTCATCTCCTCCCAGACGAGCAATGATGTCGGAAGTTCTGAAGGTCTCTTTGAATAAGGTTGCTGCTTCAATGAGCGCTTTATCTCCTTCCACATGGCCCAGTGTGTCATTAATCAATTTTAGCCCGTCCAGATCAGCAAAATAAAGCTGTACCCCCTGCTTATTTCTATCCGATATTTTTAACTGCTGTTCTACAAGAGATAAAAAACCTCTTCTGTTGTGCAGACCAGTGAGCGGATCGGTTATCGAAAGGGCAAGGATTTCCGCTTCTGCCCTTTTGCGCTCGGTTGTATCCCGAATAATTCCATTAAACCCTATCGGCTTATCTGAAGAGTCTTTACGTAACGATATAGATGTCCCAACATATCTGCTTGTCCCATCTTTTCTTATAATTTCATAATCCGCTACTCCGCCCGGTTTTCCTGTTCTATAGACTTTATTAAATGCTTGAAATAATTTTTCTGCGTTTTCTTTACTGGTAAAGTACCGGTTATTCATGCCCATCAATTCCTCACGGGTATAGCCCATTGTTTGGCACATGGAATCATTGAAAAAGGTTAAATTGCCGGCAAGGTCTACTTCGTAATAACTTTCTTCGATGTTTTCCAGAATATTGCGATATTTTTCCTCGCTCGTCCGCAGTGCTTCATTCGCCCTTTTGCGCTCGGTAATATCTTGGTAGATGACCTGAGCTTGTTTTACACCATTCCACAAGATTTCCTTGTGGAGTGCCTGTAGCTGGCGTATTTTACCGTTTTTCCGCACAATGCTTATTTCATATTGAGATGGGGCAAGCTCGCCCCGCTCTCTTTTTTCCTTTCTAATCTTATGCTCTGCAAAGCTCTCCTTGGTATAGTGCTTCTCCACGGGGGTTGCTTTCAACTCTTCAAGGCTTTTATAGCCATAGAAATCCAGAATGACCCGATTGGCATAAATGGTCTCACCTTCTATGGTCACGATGCGTATTCCTAGCGGGGATTCATCCAGAGACCGGCGAAAATTCTCTTCGCTTTCCTGCAGCGCATTCTCAGCATGTTTGCGCTCGGTGATGTCGCGGGATATTCCCTGATAGCCTGTTACATGGCCATCTTCCATGATCAATTGCATGTTCTGTCCGACCCAGAGATCATGACCATCTTTAGTGATAATGGGGTATTCGTAATATGTGTTTTTAATCTTTTTTCCCAACTGATTAGCCATGAGCGCAATTGTTTTTTTAAACGTTTCAGGGCTGAAGAACATCTTATAGTGTTTTCCAATAATCTCATCTTCTTTGTATCCTGTATAATGAAGCACCACCGAATTTACGAAAGTGTAGTATCCATTTTCATCCGTCCTGAATACCATATCACTCGCATTTTCCACCAGCGTCCGATACTGCTCCTCGCTTTTCCTCAGGGCCGCATCTACACGCTTCCGCTCCTTCATTTCCTGACGTGATTGTTCCAGTGCTCTTCTGATCGTACCGCTGACAAGATACTGAAAGCTGATAATGATGAACATGTAAATAGTGTTGGCAATCCACTCTGTAAAGGGGGTATGGGTAACCGTATTTGCCGGCAGCGCGCCGCTATATTCAAGAAAAACCAGAAACAATCCTGTGAGACTGCACAGAACCGCAGTGATAAATCCTGTTTTCCCACTTTGTACCAACCCGGCGATAAGAACAGTAATAAGGTATATCGACATGGCGTTGGAGCGTATCCCGCCACCGGTTAACGCCATGCCCGTGGCCGCCGCCCAGAGAGTGAATATCAAGAAATATTTTGCCGACCGGGTATGCCCGTATTTGTTTAAAACAAGCAGTATCAAAGCTGCCGATTCTATATAGCCTGTGATCAGAAACCACCGATAAGCTGTTTCCGGGATAAAGACTGTAAGAATCAAGGGCAGCCAACCGACAGCCATTAAAGTCCATGAAATTATGAAGAGGTGGCTCGCGACCAGGGTTTTGTCTTCGTCGTTAAATATCGGGGCTGTCAGCAGATTACTCATAATTGTCTTTTATCCTTAGCGATACATATATTTCTTTCAGGAGATTGTAAATAGTAAAGGTACAAGGGTGGATAGAAGCGCAAAGCTGGAAGCAAGAAAATATTTCCATAAATGTAGTACTCGTCACAGATGTTTTTCGCCGAGCGTGAATTGTGTTTATTGCGGATGGAAGTCCAGCATATTTGTCATGGCCAGCTTTTTGTGTAGTTCAAGGAAGAAGCGGATAGCAGTTGCATTGTTATTTAGCATTTTATTATTACCGCGATGTTCTTACTATGTTCTAGCTGCTATTGAATAAATTACCATGATATTATTAATAAATTAGCGGAAGTGCAGGGGAATTGAACCCATGACTGACCGTTTGTATTAAATTAGAAAAACGCTACGCATATGCTACGCATTTTGCGTTAATTCGGCTTAATTTGGCGAAAAACGAAAAAAGAGTTTTCAGCGTAAATACTGAAAACCCTTGATATAAGTGGTGGGCCGTGAGGGATTTGAACCCTCGGCCAACGGATTAAAAGTTCTAAATAGGCGAATAAACACTAAAATTTAACCCCTTGATTTAAGGTCTGATTTCCCGTAACTACCTAAAAATAGGAAAATATCTAATTCAATTATTTCTGTCTATTCTGTCTGTTCCCTTCCTTTCCGTTAGTATCTATCACAATTTTATCACATCCTGTCAGCGGAGTATTAGTCCTATGTCATTCTGGAGCCTCTGACTTTCTACTAGCTTGCAGACAACTACAAATCAAGTGTTTTTGGTTTGGACATCAAGGAAAGATTACCACTTGCACTGTGGCTTAAACTAAGGCTCCGAACAAACCCTGTCTTTTCCGTTCTTCTTCGCTTGGTACATAAGTTGATCAGCCCTTTGCACGAAGGCTTTTATGTCTTCCTGTGGATTGTACTGAGCAAGACCAACGCTCAGCGTCAAATGGACGTTTTGATCCGACATCGGAGAAAAAATCTCCTTCTTGAATTCCGTCCGGATTCTTTCCGCTGTAATTGCACCATCCGCGCTTGTTGTCATGGGCAGGAGGATAGTGAATTCTTCGCCGCCGTAGCGATAAGCGGAATCCGTTTCGCGGAGGCATCTTTTGATTACATGGCCCAGTCGCCGTAAGACCTGGTCACCCCCGATATGGCCGTATGTATCATTGAATGCTTTGAAATCGTCGAGATCAAGCATAAGGAGGGTTATAGGCTGTTCATGACGGTTCGACCGCTCTAATTCGATTTTAAGCTGAAAGTAAAAATGCCGGGAATTATAAAGAGTGGTTAAATCATCGACGATACTTAGTTGATGGTATCTTTCTTCACTCTTCCGCAGCGCCTCTAACGTCTGCTTGCGCTCGGTGATGTCACGAACAATAGCCTGAATGCAGTACCTATTCTTAGCGGGAAAAGCATTCAGGCTGACCTCTGCATCAAAAAGAGTCCCATCATAATGACTATGTTTCCATTCAAAGAATTGAGACTGACCTTTAAGCGCCGCGTTGATTTTCTCCATTGCTTTTTCCATGGAGTTCCTTCCATCGGGCTGAACTTCAGGGGAGAACCGGTAAGGAGGTTGCCCGATGATCTGTTCCCTGGTACAGCCAAACATTTCAAATGTCTTTGGGTTACAGTCAGTAAAGACATTCTGATCCATCATGAAAATAGCATCGTTGGCAAATTCGAAAAGAGTTCGAAACATTGATTCGCTCTCCTCTTTGGCCTCCTCCACCAGTTTGCGTTTGGTGATCCCCTCGTCAAGTTGCGCTGTTCTTTCCTGTACCAAATCTTCAAGATGATCATGTTGTTGTCGTAGTAATTCCTCCGATTGCTTTTGCTTCAAGGACAGGTGGGTAACTATGCCCGCGACGAGAACAAAGATTAAAACCCTGACAAACGCCTCCAGTAGTATCGTCGATTCACGTGTAAAGCATATTATCAGAAAAAAATAGATGCACGCAATGATAATAGAAAATGCAAATCCGCGCTTCGTGTAATACACGCAGGCGATGATAATGGGAACGTAAAAGAGATTCTGGAAAATGATAAACACGCCGGAGGAAAGATAATAGATGCTTATGGCGATGCCGGCGAGTGTTGTAACGGTAATTACAACAAAAGGCGACCAGCCAAAGAGAATGTTTTTAATCATATTGACATTCATTTAGCACCTATTTTGCCTGCTTGCGCTCTGATATTGAAGATTACCATTTGCAATTAAGACCCTTCAAGTTGATAACCTTTTTCCCTAAATAATCTCAAACATGCATCCACGACGGCTTTGTCGTAAAAGGTTCCTCTGTTCTTCTCGATTTCTTCCAGTGATGCATCAATTCCCAAGCTAGGACGATATGGCCTGTGGGAGGC
>Ga0247841_10001422_pt1 | contig 54353 bp, 41 predicted proteins | sample LaCruzMarch2015__2_FD_192410 | JGI IMG/M metagenome (GOLD analysis project Ga0247841, IMG submission 192410) | Freshwater microbial communities from meromictic Lake La Cruz, Castile-La Mancha, Spain - LaCruzMarch2015_18m | ecosystem: Environmental > Aquatic > Freshwater > Lake | place: Spain... | reverse complement strand
ACATTCCCTGGAACAACATACTGCCGCATAGACGGCGAAGATATGGCTGAGATGACCTCAACACTATTAAGGGGAAAGGAAATGAGCGGATAGGCTTGTTGACAAGGCACAGCGCTTTCAGATATGACAGACATGGGTTGGATCGGGCCGAGAAGGAACCGGCGCGAAGTCGCCGGGCCGGCCGCAGGCCCGATGGGCCCCATGGCTGGCAGGACCCCGTTATAACTTATAGCCTACAGCGCCGCGGTTAAGCCTTTGATCCCCAGCAGGAGGTACCAAACCCCAGCGATGCCCAGGGTCATGCGGCCTATACTTTTAAGCCTCTCGTTAATTAATGGAGTCGGAGCTATGGCAGGAAGGATGAGAATTGAAGTGGCTGTAAAGAAGCCGGTGAAATAAAACATGCCGGCTGTCATATCGGATAACTCCACCAGCCGGACAAAAGCCGCGATAAAAGGAGGGCAGATGTTGATCCCGGTCATAAAGCCGAGGGCAAGCGGTATCCTTTTATAAAAAGGGCTGAAACGCACCACGCACCCTTTACCGGGCTGGCCGCCCCGGCTGGTAAACAGGAAAGCCAGCATGGCAAGGGCGGTCAGCAGCATGGCCAGCGGGGCCACCCAGTTCGGAAGATACGGTTTATAAGCTTTGCCGATAAGCGTGGAAACAACGGCGAATAGAAAATAGGCGATAAAGCGCCCGGTCAGGAATTCCAGAAATATGTCGAAATTTGTTTTCCAGACTTTATCCCCCTCGCTCAGGAGATAGGGTACCAAGGCCGGCAGGCAGGATGTTAAACAATAGAAGCCGGTTGAAAGCCCGAGAATAAAACCTTCAGATAAGATAGAAAGCATATTGGAGAAGTGATAAGTTATAACCGATCAGCCTTTCATGTCTCCCCGGCGAACGCCGGGGTCCAGCTATTCTTGATGCTGGATACCGGCTTTCGCCGGTAGGACGAACGGCTTTCCTCCTTCGCCCGGCTACGGAGGACAAGCCCCCCAGTTTCACGGTGGCGTAGGTAGCCGGTGAGATGGAGCCGGAAATACGACTGGTCTTGCGTAAACTTTAAGCCTTTTCAGTAAGATGTCGCGATCCGCAGTAAAAGATCAAGTATATCTTTCAGCGCCGCGGGGGCGAACAGGGCGCCGAATGTCCCTCCGGTCACAAGGGCGGAAAAAACCAGAAAACTTTCAGGATTTAACAGGCGGCCAAACCCGGTTTTAACATCCCGGACCTTCAGCCCGAACACGGAATACCGGAACCCTCCGGACGGACAGGCCGACAGGCATTCTCCGCAAAGGTTGCAGTAGGCGGACACTTCCGGTTTGCCGTCATGACCGGCCCTGATAGCGCACATGGGGCAGGAATCAAAGCACTCCGAACAGGCAGTGCATTTCCCCTCGTCCACCACCACCCGGAACGGGTTCAGGCGGCCCCAGAAAGCCTGCCAGGCCCCGAACGGGCACAGGAACGAGCAGAAAGTGCGCTTTTTTGTAAGGAGCGGCCCGGCTAACAGGACGATCAGGGCGAACAGCATCAGTCCGAGCTGCACCTTGCGTATCAAGGCGTCGCCGGGATCCAGAAAAGCGGCAGTCATTTTCAACGGGCAAAGCCACAGACAATAAACCGGCAGCATGTAGGCCAGGGAAATGAGCAGCAGAAAGATGAGCAGCGCGGCCGGAAAGTCTCTGAATTTCCCCGCCAGCGCTCCGGTTTTTATAAGCGCTTTCTTAGGCAGGGCTGAAAGCCCGTCGTCAATACCTCCGTAGAAGCAAGCCCATGAACACCACGCCCGGCCTATCACAAGAGTAAAAAAAAGCCACGCGAAGGCCAGGCTTAAAGGGCCCCACAGCCGCCAATCCCCGCCCATCAGGGCCAGATATTGCTGATACATATAATTAAAGAAGGACGAAGCTATGGCAATATGGCAAAACGGCGTATCCTTAAAGCAGGACGCGTCAAAGATCTTTGACAGCAGGCTGAGCTTAAAATGGACGAGAAAAGAGAGGGCCAGGCCGGAAAAGAATATCCTCCTGTAAAAAGAAACCCTGCGGGTATAAAAAATAAAAAAAGCGGCGAGCGCCGTAAACACCGACCAGGCGGCGGGATAAAAAGCGTTTATTTCCACGCCGGTTATGCGCCGGGAAAAGAACGCGACCGGGCCGAATACGGCCACGCAAAACGCCAGCGCCGGAAGAAAATTTTTTCTGTCGGTCAAGTATGATTTTACATGGATTTTCATCGTGACAATAGTATAATATCAAAAATATGCCCGCTTTTTTCCTGCTTGGACTATTTTCTCTTCTCACGCAGGTCTTCGCCCTGAAAGAACTTTCCGGCCTTCTTACCGCCCATGAAGCCGCCTTAGGCCTGGGGCTCTCGGCCTGGCTGCTCTGGACCGCGGCGGGCATGGCGCTGGCCCTGAAGAATCCCGCGCTCATCCGCGCGCTTGAGGGGCCAAAAGGCTTTTTATCGGCCTGCGTCTTTTTCACGTTCGCCTCCGGCGCGAACCTTATCCTCCTTAAAAAAGCGGGGTTCCTCTTAAAGCCGGGTCTCGCCGCCGGTCTATTGGAGCTGATCCTGTACAGTTTCCTGCTGACCCTGCCCGCCGCGCTGGCCGGAGGCATGTGCCTGGCCAAGGGCCTTTCGGAAAAGCGCCTGGCCTTTTACCGCGCTGAGGGCTTTGGAGCGGCCGCCGGCGGCCTGCTGACTTTACTGCATGCCGTTTTTTTCCCCGGCACCGACCCCCTGTTTATCCTCGGCGGGGCCGCGCTGGCGCTTATCTTTTCCGCGCCCGGAGTGTCGTCAGCCGGCGGTCGCAAGCTGGCGCCGGCGGCGCTGGCGGGTTTATTATTTTTCGGCGGGACCCGCCTTGAACCGCCCTTCGCGCTTCCCGGATATTTCACACGAGCTTCCGCCTACGCGCGCACCGCCGGCTCAAGAATGGCGTTCATGGATACCGGCGGGCAGAAAACTTTCATTGAGGATGGTTCCGTTTTAATTCAGACACCGCTCACGGAGCAGTCCGAGATCTCGGTCCAACTGCCGCTGCTCGCCCATAAAAATCCGGAAAACATACTTTTTATCGGCCCGGCCGGCCTGCTGCTGGCCCGCGAAGCGCAAAAACATCATCCCAAGAGCGTAACCGTTTGCGATCCCGACCGGTTCCGCGCGGCCTTCATCCTGGAACGCTCGGATCCCGGCCCAAAGGACGCGCAAATAGACCGGACGGACGCCCGGCTCCTGCTTGGCTCACGGCAGAAAACTTACGACGTGATCTTCCAAACTGTCCCCGAGCCGCTTAACGCCGCCGCAAACCGGTATTTTACCCTTGATTTTTTTCATGAGGCCGGACAGGCGCTAAAAAAGGACGGCATCCTGGTTTTCACCCTGCCTTTCTCGGAAAATTATCTTCCGCCCGAACGCGCCTATTTCGCCGCTTCAATACTTGCCTCCGCCGCCTCCGCCTTCAAATATCTGGAACTGATTCCCGGCGGAACCCTGACGGCGCTGGCCTCCGACTCACCTATAGATCTCACACCCGAAGCGCTGGCGCGGCGCTACGCGCAGAGAAAGATCACAAGCCTATACGCGACGCCTTACGCTTTTCCTTTCCTCCTGGACCCCTACCGCCGGAGTTGGGCCGCAACCACACTGGGCAGGATAAAGCGCCCGCCTATCAACACTGACTTGAACCCCGTAGCGTACTTCTATCTGTGGAAAATGTGGCTGGCGATGTTCGTTTCGTCGGGAACGCTTACAGGTCTGGCGCTGATGGCTGCGGCCTTCGCGCTGCTACTAAGCCGCCTGCCGCGGCCGGCTGAATTGCTGAACAATAAGGAAGCCGCCGGAGTTTTTCTGGCCGGCTTCTGGGCGATGGGATTTGAAGTGGTCTGCCTTTTCATGTTCCAGACCTCAAGCGGGCAATTGACCTGGAAACTGGGGATGCTTTTTGCGGGCTTCATGGCGGGATCGGCGGCCGGGGGCCGCGTCTTAAATAATTTTCCCAGCGCGTCGGCGCGCGCCGGCGCCCTCATCCTGGGGCTCGCGCTGACAGCCGGGCTTTACGCCTTCTCTCCACGGCTGGCGGCTTTATCCCCGGCGGCGTCGTTCCCTGTTTTTATGGCTTTACTTTTCTTGGGAGGAGCGGTATTGGGCGGTTATTTCGCGGCCTCGTCCGGCAGGGATGATGGCCGCGTCGCGGGGCTTTATTATTCGGATCTGCTTGGCGCCGCGCTGGGCGCTTTCATTTTTTCCGCCGCGATAATTCCGCTGGCAGGTTTGCGCGCGTCGTTGATCTGGGCCGCCGCGGCGCTTGCGGCCGGGGTTGTGCTCGCGCTTTACTCTTTAAAAGAATCCACGGTGAAAATATAGAGTTCGGTTTTTTTATCCTGCCAGCAGTTCCGTTCCAGCCCCGCCTTCTGCGAGCACAATTCGCTTAAGAAATCTTCTTTACCCGGTATCTGTTCCCAGACCTGCGGCAGGAATAATCCCGAGCGGCCGCCCCGCGACGCGACCACCCCGTGCTCGCCTGGCTTTATCGCTTTGGCGTCGGTAATTTTTTCAAGGCGGGAAAGAACGGAAATCTCAACTTTCACCCCTTCCAATTCAGGTTTCTTAAGCGGCTGGAATCTGGAATCATGGAAGGCGGCGCTTTCGGCGGCAAAGTCCACCGCGGCAAACAGCGGCATGCGCGGCTCAACAGTGCCGACACAGCCTCTGAGCCTCCCCCCCTCGGTAAGGGTCACAAAAACCGCCGCCGGCAGATTCAGGAACGCCCCGGCTGAAGAAAGAGCGGGCATTTTTCCGGAGGGCTCAAAACCTCTGGCGACAGCCGCTCTCGCGGCGGCCAGTAATGATTGCCGCTGCTCTTTGGTGAAATTCATTTTATACGGATCGGCTTTTTCCTTAATGACAAAAGCTCCCGCCAGATAGCCGACAACCCGGTCGGCCGGAGAATCCGCAGGGTTCGCGTCGTAAGAATCGGCGTATTTAAGGGCGACAAACTCCGTCGGGGCTATCTCCTTTACAGCGGACAGGGCAGCGGTAAGGGCGGCTTCGCCGCAGGCGCAGGTCGCGAGGCCGGGCACGCCGCGCGATAAAAGAACGCGGTTCGTGAGCTGAAAATAGCCGGGATCCATGGTCCTTAAGGCGAGCTCCAGCGCTCCGTCCACCAGCCGGGCGTCTTCATGTTTAGGATAGTGGGAGAGGTCGGTGGAAACTACCAGCAGGGCCTTTCTGCCCTTTAATTTTTTCCCGATTATCCGCCCGATAGCCGCGAGGTCTTCGGGATTATCGGTATTAAGGACCGCCGGCAGTATCTTAAATGATTTTTTAAGGCGGCGCTGAAGGAACGGAAGCTGGACCTCGATGGAATGCTCATTGGCGTGCGCTTCGGGCAAGTCTTCAAAAAGAGAACTGGCTTTTATCAGATCCGCGGCCAGCTTTTCATCAACCGGTATCCGGCCTAAAGGTGTTTCATAATAACCTTTAGCCAGCAGAGCCGCTCCCCTGACCCGCATCGTATGGCCGACGCCCAGAATGACTATGAGGTCGTAATCGGCGCTTATGGTTTTATAGGCGAAGGCCGCAACCCGGCCTGAAAAAGAATAGCCAGCGTGCGGGACCACGACGCCCAGAACTTTGGCCGGAAGATCAGAGGATCGGAGGGACAAAGGATCGGCCGCCGCCATGGCTTCGTCTATGAATACGGAGAGAGATTGCTTATCGGCTGGATAAAACTGCCCGGCGAAGCGCGCGTCGCGCGCGGACACCGCCGAACACAAGCACAAAAAGACGGCCACAAATATCAGCGCTGTATTTTTCATGTTTCCACCTATTCTTACCAGATGCCCGGTATTCTGGTTCCGTCGTGAGGGCAGCGGCCGCCGGTGGGCGTCAGCTGGTTTTCCGGCACGGCGTAGCCGTAGCGCTTTACAAGTATACGCCCGCAGACGGGGCAATAGGTATTCTCGCCCTCATGACCCGGGATATTGCCGACATAAACATATTTAAGGCCCTGCTTTATGGCCGCGTTACGCGCCCATGTCAGAGTTTCCACCGGAGTGGCGCCGATATTCGCCACCTGGTAGTTTGGAGCGAAACGCGAAAAAAAAAGCGGCACATCCGCCCCCAGATCTTTTTTTATCCAGGCGATCATCTCCGCCATGCTTTCCCGCCCGTCATTTAAGCCCGGCACCACCAGGTTAACGATCTCAAACAGCGCCCCGTTTTTTTTCAGCGTCAGGAGCGTCTGTTTGACCGGCCACAAACCGCCGCCGGTATAATCACGATAGAATTTATCGTTAAAACCCTTCAGATCTATCTTCACCACATCCATATATTTCAGAAGCTGCTCCAGCGGCTCCCTGTTTATATAGCCGGCGCTGACCATCACGTTCTTCAGGCCTTTTTGCCTTGCCAGACGGGCAGTGTCGTACATGTATTCGTAGAAAACCACAGGCTCGGAATATGTATACGCGATGGACCTGGAATGCGTGGCCAGGGCGTAAGAAACGATCTCCTCAGGTGAAAGGGTGGTAATTTCCTTCTGCTTAAGTTCGCCGTAAACGCGGCCGGTGTCGGGCGCAACTTTTATATCCAGGCGCTCCGGAACCAGCGTTGTTTTGGCAGCCTGTTCCGGGTAGATCTGAGAGATCTCCCAGTTCTGACAACCTTTACAGCGCAGGTTACACCCCGGCGAGGCCAGTGAATAAATAAGGCTGCCGGGATAAAGATGATAGACGGGCTTTTTCTCCACGGGGTCCAGGTGCACTGAAACCGCCTTGGAATAGACGAGGGTTTTGATCCTGCCGCCGTAATTTACGCGCGCCTTGCAGCGGCCGCGCGCGCCTTCAGGCAGGAAGCACTTAAAGGGGCACAGCTTACATTGCACCCCGTTGCAGACGGAAACGGAGAATCGGCCGTCCCGGACCCAGGGGTTGTCGGGCGGTATAAGCCTGGAGAATGTGACGGGAGGAGGATAGAAGGCCAGGAACGCGGCGGCGCAAAGACTCAAAACCGCCGCGCAGACGGATATAGCAAGCGCTAAATTGCGGCCTTTATTTTCCTCGCCCATTATTTACCAGCGCTCAGTTTATTTTTTCTAATCCCGGACCATTGTGTATTTTGCCGGATATGGCGTGCCGCGCGTAAAAATCCACTATTATCTTCCACGCCTCTTCGGCGGTGTCGGCGAATTGAAAGAGCTCCAGGTCCTCATAGGAGATATATCCCCACTTGGCCATGTTCCTGAAATTCATGACATCCTTCCAATACTTTCTGCCGAACAAAATGATCGGCAGACGCCGCTTCTTGCCGGTCTGGACCAGGGTCAGCACTTCAAAAAGTTCATCCATAGTGCCGAAACCGCCGGGGAAAGCGACCAGGGCGCGGGCCCGCATAACAAAATGCATTTTTCGGACCGCAAAATAATGAAAACGGAAACAAAATTCCGGAGACACATAAGGATTGGGGCCCTGTTCCTGCGGCAGAGTGATATTGAGGCCTACGCTTCTGGAACCGGCCTCGTATGCGCCGCGATTGGCAGCTTCCATAATACCGGGGCCGCCACCGGTGACTACGGTAAGTTTGGTGCCACCCAATGACCCCTGCTCCGCCACCAGCTTAGTGAGTTTGCGCGCCTCTTCGTAATACTTGGCGGAGTGCATGAGTCTTTTGGCGGTTGTGATCTTGGCTTTAAGAGCCGCGTCCTTAGGATTTTTGCGGGCCATCCTGCGCAGATCATCCAGGCGGGAAACGGATTCCTCCTGGCTCCAGATACGGGCGCTGCCGAAAATGACCACCGTGGCTTTTACTCCGGCTTCGCTGAGCGCCATCTCGGTTTTAAGGAGTTCAAGCTGCAGTCTGACAGGCCGCAGTTCGTCTTTACTTAAAAAAGAAGCGTCGGTGTAAGCTTTTCTGTAAGCGTGAGACTTAGTGAGTTTAAGCGACTGCTGCTCAAGATTTATTTTTTTAGGCACGATTTCTCCTGTAGAATGACTATTAGCCTGAAAGCCGCAGTTACAGCGTTACTCTCTCGCTATTTGTTTTTTCCAACCACCTGCTTATGCCGTCCGCCATTTTCACGGAGGAAAGGCCCAAGTCGTCATAAAGTTCGTCCGGACGGCCCTGCTCAATATAGCGGTCCGGAATACCGAGCCTCAGGACATCAGATCGTATTGTGTTCGCGTTCAGATATTCAAGCACGGCGGAGCCGAAGCCGGTCTCAAGAGCGTTATCCTCCACCGTCACCAGACGCCCGGAGGCGCCGGCCATCTCTTTTATAAGTTCGCCGTCCAGCGGCTTAATAAAGCGCATATCGGCCACGCCGGCGTCAATCCCGCGCGCCTTTAGGAGCTCACAGGTTTTTATGGCCGGGTGCACACGGTTGCCTATAGCGAGAATATTGACATCCCTGCCTTTGGAAATCACGCGGCCCCTGCCGACAGGCAGCCGCTTTAATTCGGAGGCCATATCCACCCCGAAACCCTTGCCGCGCGGGTAACGGAGCATGACCGGGACGTTAAGTTCCAGGGCGGTATAGATCATATGCTGAAATTCATCTTCGTCGGCCGGCGCCATCGAAATAAGGTCAGGCAGCATCCTGAAAAGGCCAAGGTCAAAAACGCCGTGGTGCGTGGGACCATCTTCACCCACAAGGCCGGCACGATCCATAGCTATAACCACCGGCAGTTTCTGAAGGCAGATATCGTGCATGACCTGGTCGAAAGAGCGCTGCATAAAAGAGGAATAGATAGCGACCACGGGTTTAATGCCCTCGGCTGCCAGCCCGGCCGCGAAAGTAACGGCGTGTTCCTCTGCTATGCCAACGTCGTAGTAGCGCCGCGGGAACCTATCCCTGAACGCGTCAAGGCCGGTTCCTTCCGGCATGGCGGCGGTAATGGCCGCGATTCTGGGGTCTTTATCGGCCAGTCGGACCATAGTATCGGAAAAAACCCGGGTGAAGGTCGGTATCTTGGCAGGGTCTTTTTTGGAAAGACCGGTTTCCACGTCAAATTTAGGCGTGCCGTGAAATTCCGTCGGCTCGGTCTCGGCCGGCTCGTAGCCCTTGCCTTTTTTAGTAACCACATGCAGAAGCACTGGCCCCCGCAGGTCTTTAACATATCCGAGCACTTCCACGAGCTCGGGGATATTATGTCCGTCGACCGGGCCAAAATAAGTAAAGCCCATCTCTTCAAATATCATGCCGGGGAAGAATAAAACCCTGGTCCTTTTCGCCACCCGAAGTATCTTCTTGCCCCAGAACTGGAACCGGTTAAGAAAAAGCTCGGCTTTGCGCCCGGCGTTCTGCACCGTGCCAAGAGTGAGGAGTTGTGTAAGTATCTTTCCCAGACGTCCGACGCGCTGTGAAATGAACATCTGATTATCGTTCAGCACCACCAGGATATTCGTCCCCAGCTGGCCCACATTCTGCATGGCTTCCCACGCCATACCGCCGGTCATGCAGCCATCCGCCACCACGGAAACAACTTTGTATTTGCCGCCCATATGGTCCCGGGCGGCGGCCATGCCGGCGGCGGCGGAAAGAGCCGTTGAGGCGTGTCCGGCGCCGAACGCGTCATATTCGGATTCATATCGCTTCAAAAACCCGGAAAGCCCCCCTTTCTGCCTGACCGTTGAAAATTTGTCAGCCCGCCCGGTTATGATCTTGTGTGCGTAGGTTTGATGTCCAGTGTCGAAAACTATTTTATCATCAGGCGTATCATACACGTAATGCAGGGCCAAAATGAGGTCGGTGGCGCCGAGGCTTGAGGCCAGATGCCCACCGGTCTTGCTTATATTCTGAATGATCACGGACCTGACCTCGGAGGCCAGTTGCGGCAGCTGCGCAACTTCAATCTTCTTAAGGTCTTTCGGGCCCCGCACCTTCGCTAACAGAGTCATGTGTTTTTTCTCCCGGGATTGATTATTATAAATCGATCTTACTTTTCTCTACTGTACACGAAACCGGCGATATCTGCCAGCACTTTCACGCGTTCGGCGGGACAGGACAAGGCGCCGAGCTTTTTACGGGCCAGCGCTATAAGTCTGGCAGCCTTCGCTCTGGAAGTTTCCACGCCGTAGAGGGAGGCGTAGGTAAGCTTAGAGTTGCGAGCGTCGCTGCCGCTTTTCCCGAGTTTCTTCTTATCACCCACTACGTCAAGCACGTCGTCCGCGATCTGGAAACAGAGGCCTATAGCCCCGGCGAACTCCGACAATGCTTTAAAATCTTTCCGGCTGGCTCCGGCAAGTACCGCGCCCATCTCCACCGAGGCCGTAATTAGATCCGAGGTTTTGTGCAGGTGAATATAATCCAGAAGACGGCCCGCCGCGGCGCGGTCCAGTTTGCGGCGTTTGAGAAAACCTTCCGCCTCCAGATCCCCGGCCTGACCGGAAACCATGCCTCCGGCTCCGGCGCGGCGGGAAAGTATGCCGGCGGCTTCCAAAACGCTGATAGCCTTGATATTTTTTACTTCGGAGTTTTCGCAAAGGACCGAAAAAGCGTTGGTCAGCAGGGCATCGCCGGCGAGAATGGCCAGAGCTTCTCCGAAGACTATATGGCTGGTGGGACGGCCGCGGCGGGTATCGTCGTCGTCCATGGCAGGCAGGTCGTCGTGGATAAGGGAATAAGTGTGCACCATCTCGATCGCGCAAGCGGCGGGCAGCACCTCGCGCCAATCCCCCCCGAACAACTCATAAGTAGCGGTCAGCAAAACGGGGCGCAGACGCTTACCTCCGGCGTCCAGAGAATACAGCATGGCTTCTCTGAGTCTGGAGTGGCACGCGGGGATGCGCTTTATCAGCCTGGCCAATTCGATGTTTATCGCCGATGCGCGCCGGGTTATAAATTTTTCTATGGTCATTGGTTGAATTATACAAAAATAGGCGGCTGGTCTCAGGGCGGGCCGCGTCTAGTTCTTACCGGATTGATCGATAACCCGCGATCCGCTCACCCGCTACCATATCACCTGCATTCCAAGGCGGTGAGTTACGCCCAGATTGCCGTAATCGAGATAAGAATAGTCAACCCGGGCGCCATGAATAAGATTATTCTTTTCTGTCAATTTATCAAAATTCATGCCGAATCCGCCGGAAACGCTCGCCCCCGTGTCCCGTCGGCCCTTGTACCCGGCCCTGAGCTGAAACAACCGCATAATATCGACCTCGAGGCCGATCGTATGAAAAGCCTGCGCGTCAGAATATTTAACGATATCAGAGGCGGCGGTGACTATCAATATATCTTTTATGGAATGAAAATCTTTGGCCACGCCGGCCCTCAGGACTCCGGGCAGATTATAGCTCTCGGAAAAGAACTTCTGCTTGCCTCCGATATTAAGAGCCGATACCCCCATGTGAAAATGGCCCGGCAGCACAAGCATGGCGCCGGCGTCCACAGTATAGGCGCTGGAACTCATTTTATCAAGCTTCTCGTTTACGTTTTTCAAACTCGCCCCGACTGAAATCCTGTAGGTCTTGGGGCGGTAATCCAGGACCGGCGTTACCCTTGTCCAGCTCGGAGTTATCAGCATCGGGTCCAGCTTGCCTATGTCCTGGTTGAAATTGGGCCAGGACCGTGCGTAGGACAGGATCCAGAATTGGTGACTGGTGCTGGTATGGCCTATAATTGCGTCGTCCTTATCATAGGCTGTTATCTGGCCGCTGGAAAGCATGGAGAAAGCCGCGCCCACGGTGCCGTATGTTGAGCGATACGCAAGGGCGGCGTATTCTTGTGTTATGGAATCAAGGTATTGATTATGGCTGCCGGAAAAGGCGGAATAGCGTAAAAGACCGAGGCCCGCGGGATTGTACAGAATGGAGTCGGGGCCGACCAGAGCCGTGTAGGATTCGCCCAATGCAGCCGGGATGACCGCCACCGGGATCTTAAGGAAATTAGCGGCAGTTGTTCCCGTCTGGGCTCCGGCGAAAAGCCGGCCAGCCGAACAAAGACAGAAAACCGCGCACGCCAAAGCGCCCCTGACAAAAAACCTGTGTTTACTGCGGTTATGCTGCATAAATGTCGTATTGCCTGAATTGTTCATCAACAATTGATCGCCACGCATAATGAGATATCAATTATAGTATATACTGACGCCCGTTTAATTCAATGTCATAATTGTTACGCCCGTTTCATAAAATAGCTCTCCGGTGCACAGGCATGAAAAAGGGCGTCCCCCAAACTCAGGGTACGCCCTTCTCAAAAACCTACGGATACTTACTTTATCCACTTCAGAAAGTCATCCCACTTGGAATCTTTGGTCCACATCAAAGAATCGTAAGCCGCCGTGTAGGTGTTGGGGAGATAGATGGCCAAGCCGAACGAATTGGCGTACCTGGCGCCCGCGGCCCGATTGTGGAATACGAGGTCGGTCTTAAGGAAGTCCATCAGTTCTTTCCCCTTTGCGGATACCGCGGGGCTGGCCGTGGAGTCGCTGACGAGTTTTACGAAATGATAGAGGTCCTTATTGGTGGCGTAATAGAAAGCCTGGGCTTTGGTGCGGGCGTTCTTAACATTAACCAGATCATTAGCGGCCATGACTTCGGCGGTCCAACCGTCCAGAAGCTGAACAAGCTTGCCGAACGAAGCGGTCTTGACCGAAGACTGCGTGGCACCCTGATTAATGGCCTGATAGTGGTCGGTGTATGAATCAACCATCGCCTTGGAAAGCTCTCCCGCGGCCATGTCGGACTTGGCGGCCAGAGGGGTGAGCCAGGTGTTATAGGTGTAGCCGTCTCCGGGCTCGGTCTCCTCGGAAGCGACAACGTAATCGGTATAATCTTTTATCTCGTAGCCGACCTCCGCCATCTGCATAAGGCAGGCGTCCATCGCAAAAATATCTATCTTGCCGATCTGTTCCATAGCCTGTCTGAGCTGGGGAGTCGTGATGTGATTACCCGTCTCGTCGTCGTAAGAGATACCTCTTTGCGCTTCAAAAACGACATCTTTGTTCCAGCCGGCGCCATGGTTCCAGACCACAAGCACGTAATGCTGGGCGGGGAAGTTCGCCATAGACCATTTTGTGAATTCCACGAGGTGATTCCAGTCGCCCATATCGGCCTTTGGAAGTTCCATCAGAACCGGGGAAGTTATTTTGGAGGTGTCGGCGTCTTTTTGTACCAGATACCTTCTGCCGCCTTTCCAGTCACCGTCTGCGGTGGAGTAGCCGTTTATGCGGCCCAGTTCCGCTACAATGTTAATATTGTCATCGGAGCCAGTTACCTCCATCTCATTAACATCGCTGAGACCGTATGACTCAAGATTGTTCTTTGCGTTGACAAACACCATTATGGTCCATTTTTTAGCGGCCTTGGAATTGCCGGGCATAGGAATAATTTCCGCGCCCGGATTTGCCGATCTTACCTGATCCAGTATTCCGGAAACGCTGCCCTTCTGATCGAACGTAACGCCGCCGTCAAAGGCGCCGGCTGACGAGACCAGCAACAGGGCCGCGAGCGCGCCGAATATTTTATTTTTCATTATACTTTCTCCCTTTTGATCCTGATTTTCTCTCCCGCAATTACGAACAGGAGCGCGACCTTACGCGATATTAATGAATGTTAATAAACTCAATGATTTCAAGTCAAGGCAATAATTCCGCCACATTCCGAAATCACCTGAGCGGGTGTTATGTTTTTTACCCGCTCATCGTCCGAGATATGGGCTTTACCCTTAAAGCCGAAGGTTAACTCCGCAGGATCATCATGGACAGCGGCGGGACTTCCACGAAACCGGAATATTTACGACCGCCGGCACAGGCACCATTCTCATCCAGAGCTTTTTCAAATTCACCCATAGGCAGAGCGAACTTCTGCGCTGTTTTCTGAGGATTGATAAGCGTCACGATGCGGTTCCAGGAGTCCCCGACCTCCGCGCCCTTAAGCACATAGGCGATATTAGGCGCAGCAACCGGCAGGCTGAGATCCTCGTAGAACTTAAGGTTGTCACGAACTGCCTGAGCCGTTTTCATCCTGAAAGCGGGATGGGCCTTGCGCAAAGCGATCAGGTCGCGGTAGAAAGTGAACACGCCGTTATTGCTTTTCTTCAGGGTCCAGTCTATCCTGTTTACGTCATCAGGCAGATTGTAAGAGTTCTCCTCTCCGTTCTTAGTGCGCAGAAATTCCTCGCCCGAATGAATAAACGGGATCCCCTGGGAAGTAAGTATCACCGCCTGAGCCAGCTTATCCATCCTCACGCGCCTCTCCCTCGGCTCGTCTTTAACCGAAAGGCTGATCCGGTCCCACAATGTGTGATTGTCGTGGCAGCTGACATAGTTCAGGCTCTCCAGCGGCGAATCAGTGAACTCGTCTATGGCGCCCTTGATGCCGCGCATTACAGCTTCGCGGTTGAAAGCCGCCTGCACATAACCCAGACTTTCAACTTTAAACACGCTCCCCTTTAGCGCGTCGCGCAGATTATCGTTGAACACCGAGAAACCTTTCGACCTCTGAACTCCTTTGCCCACGCCGATTACGGGTGTGTCACCGGCGGACCAGGGTTCGCCGTAGATCAGGATATCCGGCTTCACTTCCTTAAGGCGCCTGACCAAAGCGAAAACCGTATCCTGGTCGATAAGCCCCATTAAGTCAAAGCGGAAGCCGTCCACCTTGTATTCGTTGACCCAGCGCAACAGACTGTCGATGATAAACTTCCGTCCCATAGGAGATTCGGACTTAAATTCGTTTCCGCAGCCGGAACCGTTCCAATAAGTCCCGTCTTCCCTGACGCGGTAGTAATAATCCTTTGCGAGCGCGTCAAAGTTAAACACCTTTCCTCCGGTCTCCGCCGTGTGATTGTAAACCACATCCATGATGACCTTGATGCCCTTTTTATGCAGAGCGTCTATCATGGCTTTGGCTTCTTTTACTCTTTCATTCCCATAAAGACCGGTGGCATACCACCCTTCCGGAGAATTGAAGTTGACCGGCATATAGCCCCAGTTATAAGTCGGGGAACTCTCGTTATTCTCAAAATCCTGGAACGGAAGAATATGTACCGCGTTCACGCCGAGCTCCGAAAGATGATCGATACCGGTCTTTATACCGGGGTATTCGGGATGAACGGTACCGGTCTCAGTAAAAGCGAGATATTTGCCTTTGTGCTCCGCTCCGGAAAAACCATCGATGCTGAAGTCCCTGATATGCATTTCGTACAGAACGGTCTCCGACAGGTCAAAGGCCGGGCCGGGCGCGACAGGAGAGGAATCTAATTCCACAAACGCCAGTCCGTCATGGGCCGTCACGCAAGGCGCGTACGGGTCCACTCCCTCTAAAGTCCGGCCATTCTGCGAAGTGCGGATCCTCCAATACTTGCCGGTCATATCGGCGGAGATATCCGCTTCCCAGAGACCGTTCTCCTTCCGATTGAACGGATAGACCTTGTGATTGCGGGCAACCGGCGTGTCGTAAAAAAGAGCCTCCACTTTTGACGCGGCAGGCGCAAAAACCCTTATAAAAGTTTCACCATTTTTTACGCGCAGCCCCATCTCCTTATCGCTTTTAAAATAATCACCATAACCGGCATTCCCCAGTCTCAGCACCGCCGGTTTCATGTCGTTAGAACGGATCTGCCAGAGCCCGGAATTGAGCGCGGGGTAATCGATCCTGCCAAGGCTGTGAAAAGCCAGAACGGCAGCCCGCCCGTATGTTTTGTCGGCCGCGAAGCCGGCCTTCGCCGGATAAAGGATATTCCCCTTATCATCGGTGGCATAAAAGTTCTGTTTTGATATATAAGACCGGTCTACAATACGATTGAAGACTACCCGTATTTCGTTTTCGCTTTCAAGGAGGGCTGAAACTATTCTGGTGGAGATTTCCGGCGTCGCCGCGTACACTGCGGAGTCGCCCTCGGCGATAAATATCCGTCCGGGCGCGGCTTTCTTATAGACGCGGTCGGAGCCGTCTTTATCTTCCCATTTTTTATAACGCGGAAGGATTCCTACGGAATGCCCCTCCAGGCTGAAGCGTTTCAGGTCTAATTTAAATATGGCGCCATAGTTGTCGGCCGCAGACGGAAGAACTTCGAACCCGGCTTTTTTATCTTCTTCATTCCAAACCCACAGATTCCAGCCGGCATAATCCCCATTAAGGCGGTTGTAATGCACGATAAGTTCGTTTTGCGCGTAAAGATCTAACGGCATAAGGGACACCCCTAGAAAAAGTATGGATATAAATCTTTTCATATCTAAAGCGGCACGCTTTTCGCGTAGGCTTCTTGTTACGGCACCTACGCAAGTATTGGAGGCACCCCTTCCCGGGGATTTAACCACAGGTGGACACCGCACTGCGGTTTCCCCTACGCCTGATGCACACCGTGCTTGTTACGGCACCTACGCAAGTATTGGCCGTCTGATGCACACCGTGCTTGTTACGGCACCTACGCAAGTATTGTAAAATATATTCATATGCTTAAGACAATACTTTTTCTGCTCCTCGCGCCAGTGTTCCCCGTCTCAGCCGAAGTCCGGACTTCCACCGGAACACAGCCTCCGTCTATTTCTACCGACACAATACGCCAGAAAATACTTTCTGAAAGGGCTGTGCATGGCATTCATCTCAGTTCCTGGGGATCCGGCTCAAAAAAAGCCCGCAGAGCCCTGATCGCTAAAATAAACAATTCCGTCATCAACACCGTGGTCGTGGCCATAAAAGAAGTAGATGGAAAAGTTTATATCCCCGGGGTGGAAATGGCCCGCAAACATAAAACCTATGAGCCCGCCATTTCACAACCGGAGGAGATGCTTAAAGATTTTAAGGACGCCGGCCTTTATACAATAGCCCGCATCGTGGTATTCAAGGATAAGGTTATGCCGCTGGCCCGTAAAGACCTGGCCGTCCACACACCTGACGGCGGCGTCTGGCGGGCCGCTAAAGGCGCCACCTGGCTGGACCCCTACAACAGAGAAGTCTGGGCGTACACACTGGATATAGCGGAACGGGCCGCCAAACTCGGTTTCGACGAGATCCAATTCGACTATCTCCGTTACCCGACAGAGGGCAGAACAGAACTCTGCCGCTATTCTAAACAGCACACCTCAAAAAGTTCCATAGTGAACCTGAATGATTTTCTCGTCTACGCCCGCGGCCGGCTAAAGCATTACAATGTAAAAATGTCGGTGGATGTCTTCGGCCTGACTACTACAGCCAAGGACGATATGGGAATCGGCCAGGATCTCAAAACCATGGCCCGGAACGTGGATTATATATACCCTATGATGTATCCCTCCCACTATTACACCGGAGAGTATAATCTGAAAACCCCCAACAGCCAGCCCTATAAAGTAATAGATCGCGGCCTTAAGGACGCGCTAAAGCGCCTGGGCCCGAACTACGCCAAGCTTCGTCCCTACCTGCAGGATTTCAACCTTGGCTGGAACTACGGCCCCCACGAGGTGCGCGCGCAAATCATCGCGGCCAGGCACAATATGCTGGAAAGCTGGGTGCTGTGGAACGCGTCAAACAAATACAATTGGGCGGCCCTGACCCCCCAGTCTTTCAGAGCGTTCGTAGATCCCGGATATCGCGGCAAAGCAATAAATGCTAAGAATTAAGTTCTAAGTTGTAAGCGGGAATAAGAGCAAGAAAATTTAACACTTAACATGGCAATGCGGTTGGCGCGTGGTAGTCGTCGGGTAGCCCATATTTTTCTATTCCGTCTTTCCGGCGCAAGCCGGAATTCAGGTCTCGTCGTAATCTGGGCACCGGCTTCCGCCGGTGAGACGGGCCAACTACAACTTTCCGATTAATCATTTAACCGATTTCTTTCTTCAGGATCTCGTAGAATTTTTGCTTTGCGGCCTTCTCAGTCCAGGGCCGGTGTCCGCAGTCCTTAAGCAGGATGAAATTGAAATTTTTAATTACCGCCCCAAGCGGTTCCCTTACGCCAACGGCGGGATGAGGGTCATAGTCGCCGTGTATAGCCGTCACCGGACACTTTATCATGCCCGCGCAGGAGAGGAGTCCCCCGGCGCGGCGGAATTGAACAGCGTCCTTCCATACCTTTTGAAAAATATCCGCGTCAAGAATGTCGGGACTCACAGGTCCGGCATCCCGCGACTCAGGATCATAAGCGTCAGTTCTGGAGAGAAGGACGCCAAGTCGCGCGAACGCTTCGTCCCGCCCGGGCGCGCCGGGGCTTTCAACCTGTTTTATCAATTCCCCCGTCTCAACGCGCTCAGCCATACTTAGCCGCGCGAACCTGGCTTCGGTGATGGTGTGAACATATTTCTCTTCAAAAGGGCCGCTGCTGATAAGGATTATTTTTTTCACCAATCCGGGATGGCGCGCGGCGAGGATAAAAGCCAGCCAGGCTCCCCAGGAAAAACCGGCCAGGACAAGCGGACCGATTTTTTCCTTCTCCAATATACCCTTCAGTTCCCCCACCTGCCCGTCAAGAGAATCTGCGGTCTGCAAGGGTTCGAGAATAGAAATCTCCGACGACAGGGCAACCGCGACCGGAGCCAACTCACCGGCAGCTCCCGGCCCGCCGTGTATAAGCGCCGCTCTAAAAGGCGGCCTCCCATATTTGCGCGGATTCTCCATAAAAATCAGCCAATAAGAAGTTTTTACATCCTCTAGTTCTCTAGTTCTCTAGTTCTCTAGTTCTCTAGTTCTCCGACTATCTTCCGATATTCCTTCTGCACTCCGAAAAGCTGCGCCGACACATGCCCTATATCGGAGAGCCCGGGGCATACGCCGGTTTTAATACCGCCCAGTTTCCCGTCATAGCCACTACGCGCGGCAATAAAGGGAAGTGGTTCTTTGGAATGATAGCCATAATCCTCTTTATGCTCCATGCCGTGGTCGGCGGTGATCATAAAAAGATCGCCTTTATCCATCCTGCTTTCAAAGAGCGGGATTATGCGGTCTATTTCCATAAGGGACTTAAGCGCGCCCGGAATATCGCGCGTATGGCCGTAGACGCTATCCGTATCCACTAAATTGGTAAATATGAAAGTTCCTTTTGGACGATAGATGTGTTTTGCTCCGGCGAGGGCGTTTATTGTCCCCTGTATGCAGTACGGATTGGTATCTTTTTTCCTAGGGTGGACAAATCGGAGCCCAAGGGCAGGATCGATAAACATTTCGTGATTAAGTTTAATTTTGGCGTGATAAGAGGTATTCACCAGGTCGCTGGTTTTACCCACGGCCACAGTCCAGACATTGTTATCGCGCAAAATATCCACCAGCGTCCTCTGGCCGATCGGCAGCACGGCATCGTGCCGGTTGGATGTGCGCACAATATCCCCACCGGCGCTCTTTATGTAGGCCCGAGCGATAGCGCGGGTTATGGGAAGCCCCATCTCCATGGCCAGCGCGAATGCGATGTCGGCTATCTTATGCTGCTCGGCAACGGGGATCACGGCCTCGTTCATGGCCAGCTGGATGAGCGGGTCGCATTTGCTGGCGTAGACGATAGGTTTGCCGGTTCGCTCATGTTCCGCCGCGTTAATTTCTATCGCCTCCATTCCGGCAGCCATCTTGTTAAAGAACGTCTTGCGGCCGATGCGCTTTTCCAGTTCGGCGATGTACTTCTTCGGAAAGCCGCCGTTGAACAGGTCATAGGTACGGTCATCCAGCACACCCATCATCTCGCGGTGGCCGACCAGACTATCTGCGGTGGCCGAGGTTTGAGTGAGAGCGGCGGCGTAGGATTTTTTAGAGTATTTTGGCGCGAAGCGGCTCTTAAACCGCGGTCCGACTATTTCGCCGAAACCCAGGCGGGACAGATTCGGGAGATTAACTTTCTTATCATAATTCGCAAGCAGATGCTCAATAGTGGTAATCCCGACAGCGTCTATAACAATTAGTAATGCCACAGGTGATTTTTTCACGATTCCTCCGGGACAAAGCGCGCTTCTATAACAATCCCCCCATATTCCAAAATTATAGTATATTGTAAAAGTAGCGCAACTAAAAAAACAACGGAGCCTATCACATGAAATTCCTGAGCCTTATCTTCGTTTTTTCTCTCTCCGCGAGCCTTAACGCCGGCGTCATCAGCCACGACCTTAAAATCAGGATAAATCCCGCCCAAAACAGTCTGGAGGCGGAAGATTCCATAACGCTGCCGGAACATACCGGCGGGATAGTATTTTCACTTCACAAAGGATTGTCACCCTCGGTGCTCACCGCGGGAGCCGAGCTAAAAGAAATCACTTCCTCTCCGTCCGACGCCATTTTTACAAAATACTCGCTCACACTGCCGGCCGGAATGAAAACTTTCAGGCTCAAATACGGCGGCGTGATTTATCATCCGCTGGCGGAGCAAGCTGAAAACTACGCGCGCTCCTTCTCAGAAACTCCGGGCCTGATAGCCGCCGACGGCATATATCTGTCCGGCGCGTCTTTCTGGTATCCGGAATTTGACAACCAGTTCTCTAAGTTTAAAATTGAAACAAATCTGCCACAAAATTACGACTCCATTGCCGGAGGCACCAGGACTTCCCGGAAAGAACATGACGGCCGGACACTGACCGTATGGAAAGCACCCTTCCCACAGGACGAAATAACACTCGTCTGCGGCAAATATAAGGAGTATAAAACTTCCGCCGCCGGCCTGGACTTCCATGTATTCCTGCGGGAGTCAGACGAGGCGCTGGCTCAAAAATATTTGGCTGCCACCCGGCAGTATGTTGATATGTATTCAGGTCTGCTGGGCCCCTACCCGTACGGAAAATTCGCCCTGGTGGAAAATTTTTGGGAAACAGGCTACGGCCTGCCATCCTTCACCCTGCTGGGCCCAAAGGTTATCCGCCTTCCTTTCATCCTGAACTCGTCCTATCCTCATGAAATACTGCACAACTGGTGGGGCAACAGCGTTTTCGTGGATTACATAAAGGGCAACTGGTGCGAAGGGCTGACCGCCTACCTTGCCGACTACCTGATCAGCGAGGGCCGCGGCAAAGGCCGGGAATACCGCATGACCACACTGCAAAAGTATGCCGATTACGCGCGCAGCGGAAAGGATTTCCCGCTGCGGGAGTTCCGGACACGGGACTCATCGGCCTCGGAGTCTATTGGCTACGGGAAAGCGCTGATGGTATACCATATGCTCAGAACCAGCCTTGGAGACGAGAAGTTTAAGGCGGGCCTGAGGGACTTCTACAAGAACAATAAATTTAAACGCGCGTCCTTTGAAGATCTGAAAACCTCTTTTGAAAAGCAGACCGGCCGTACCAGGCTGAACAATTTTTTTAAACAATGGGTGGACCGGCCCGGAGCTCCGGAACTCGCGCTCAAGAATGTCAGGATAACGCGCGAATTTGACGATTTCGCCCTGGAGTTCACCATCGCGCAGCTACAGGACGGCCCGGCTTATCAGCTGGAGGTGCCGGTCGCCATACAGCTTGAAAACATGACCCAACCGCGCCTATTGCGCCTGGTCATGAACAAAAAAGAGGACATCTTTAAATATTTTTCAAAAACGCGTCCGACACGGGTGGAACTGGATCCGGAATTCGACCTGTTTAGAAAATTGAGTCCGCTTGAGACCCCGCCCACTCTGTCACGCCTGCTGGGCGCGGATAAACCGCTAATAATTCTACCCTCCGCCGCATCCGGCGAAACCTTAAAAGCCTATGCAGATTTAGCCGCGAGCTGGACCAAAGATACGGCTAATCTGCCGGAGATAAAGAACGACTCGGAGTTATCCGCTCTGCCCAAAGACCGCCATGTATGGATTTTCGGGCGGGAGAATAAATTTTATTCCGCCCTCGCCGTCCGCCTGGAAGCGCTTGGAGCAAGATTCTATCCCGAACGGGCGCTGTTGGACAATCAGGACTTTCCGACAGATTCCTCAACCTTCGTTCTGACGGATCTAAATTATGAAAATCCGCTTTACTCTCTCGGTCTGATACTCGCAGGCCGCCCGAAAAAGCTCCAATTGCTTTCCGCCAAGCTCCCTCATTACGGAAAATACGGTTACTTGGTTTTCGACAATGAAATGACCTCCCTGGCTGCTGGCGGCTGGCAAGTAAATAATTCCCCCTTGTCCGCGGTATTGAGCGGCGCCGCTGTGCGCCAGACTTATCCGGCGCGCGTGCCGCTGACCGCTCCGGCCTCATTGTTTTCCATCAAACGCATGAACCCGCATATTTCATACCTGGCCTCCGGCCTTGCGGGACGCGGACCGGGAGAAGCGGGCCTGGAAAAAGCTCACAAATATATCAGCAAAATGTTCCGCCAATACGACTTGAAGCCGTTTTTTGAAAGCGGATTCACTCAGGAATGGAAGGAAACAGGACAAACCTTCAGGAATCTGGCCGGCGTAGTAGAGGGTTCCGCTCGCAAAAAGGAATATGTGATAATAAGCGCCCACTACGATCATCTCCCTTCCGGGAAGGACGGGATCTATCCCGGCGCTAACGACAACGCATCCGGCGTGGCGCTCATGCTTGAACTGGCATGGTATTACTCAAAACACCCCCCCGCGCGCACCATCATCTTCGCCGCTTTTGCCGGCGAAGAGGAAGGGCGTCTGGGCTCAAAATATTTCATCAGGAACCTGCCCGAAACAACCCTGGCGAACATCAACGCCGACATAAATCTGGATTCCGTAGGCCGACTGGACGGGGGCAAGATGATCTTTTTAAACTCCGGCTCTTCCGACAAATGGATCCATATCCTGAGGGGCGCCGGCTTTGTAACCGGCACCGACTACGAAGCCTCAAAACTCGACATTGACTCAAGCGACCAGGCCAGTTTTATGGAAGCCGGAGTGCCCGCCATACAGGCGCTCAGCGGCGTGAACGCGGATTACCACAAGGTCACGGACACGGCCGACAAAATAGATTATAGCGGGATGGTGAAGGAAGCAGAATTTATTAAAGAGATAACGGATTATCTGGCCGGCGATAGCGCCCTGATCACCCGCCCGCTGACCGCCAGGTCTCCCGGACAACCAGCCGACCGGTCCCCCAATGAGCGGAAAGCCTCCACCGGCCTGGTCCCGTCATTTGAGTGGCAGGGCAAAGGCGTCAAAGCGGACTCAGTGGCCGACGGTTCTCCGTTGTTCAGGGCGGGAGTCAGGGCCGGCGATGTAATCGTGAAAATTAACGATGTCCCGACTGACGATCTGCGCGGGTATTCGCGCGAATTAAAAAAATACAAACCCGGCGACAAGGTGAAGCTGACATACCTCAGCGATAATCTGGAAAAAACCGCAGAGATAGAACTGGCGGAAAGATAAGCGGCTGACGCCAGCCGCCCGTAACGCAACAAATCTGAAAATAAAGTTCTACAGGAAAGGAAGAACGCTGAGGAAATCTTTGGGCGGATCGACCTTAAGGGTCTTTTTCTTGCCGGCCATATCCGCAAATTCAAGTGAATACGAGTGAAGCATCAAACGCGGATAGGCGGCCTGCTTCACCTGATCTCCGTACAGTCGGTCGCCTATAACCGGGTGTTTTATGTAATACATGTGAACCCGTATCTGATGGCGCCGCCCGGTGATCAGCTGCACTTCAAGCAGAGTCGAGTTTTTGTACTGTTCCAGCACTTCATACTTCGTGATCGAATCCTTGCCGTCGAAGCCCACACCCATACGCCCTGAGCCGTAAGGCTTTATGGGTTTATCAATTTCTCCGCGCCGGGGAGCGACATCGCCTTCCACGGCTACAAGATATTTCTTTTTTATCGCCTTCGTCTCAAACATTATGGAGAAGTAACGGTGGGCCTTCTCATTCTTTGCGAAGACGATAAGGCCGCTGGCGTCCTTATCCAGACGATGCACGACATACATAGGGCGCTTAAGCGCCTGGGTCAGCAGAGCTAAAAGATTTTTTTCACGGGCGGCGGGGCCGCGGCCAGGCATGGTCAGGAGCCCCGAAGGTTTATTGACCACGATATAATCGTCATCCTCAAAAATCACCTCAAATGGACTCATCAAGCCAGCTCCGGGTGGAAATCTTTTTTATAATACCAGCCGCCTAAAATAGACGTCACACCTCCGAAAAACAGGAACATCACCGCCAGGAAAATGGCGAATCCCAGGCCGCTCGCGTCAGACACAATGCCGAGTATCGTGGGCGAAATGGCGTCGCCAAAGGCGTGAAGAATGAAAATATCAAGGGCGAAAGCCATGGAGCGCATATTCACGGGAGTGATCTCCACGATAGCCGCGTGGTAAGGGCCGGAATGAGTGAAGATGAAAAATTCGGTCATAAACACCATGGCGAGCGCCATGGGCAGGCTGTTGGACAGTACTATCATCACGCCGAAGGGCATGCTGAGGAAAAAACTGAGGTATCCAACGATAAAATACGAGCGCTTGGTCTTTTTATGCAGCCAGTCGGCTATCCATCCGCCGGACAGGCTGCCGGCTATTCCGGCCAGAACGGTGACGGCACCGAAATATAAACCCGCCCGGGCCACGGAGAGCCCGAATTCCCTGACAAAGAACGACGGCATCCAGGCGGCCAGGCCGCCCACTGAAAAAGTGCCGATCGCCTGGGTGAAAGCTATCAGCATGAAAGTCCTATTCTTGAAAAGTTCCTTGTACTGGCTTAGCTTTATCCGCTCGGATTTTCTGGCTTTTTTCTCGTCCGTTTCCCTGAGGAACATGGCGCTGATGCCCAGAAGTATGCCGGGCGCCGCGACGATATAGAAAGCGGCGCGCCAGCCGAAACGCTGCCCCAGCACACCGCCGAGAAGATAGCCTATGGCGCTGCCGACCGGAATAGCCAGAGCGTAAAGGGCCATAACGCGCGCGCGCTTATCTATCGGAAACCATTCGGCAAGGTAAGACGGCGAGACCGTGCCGTAACCCGCCTCGCCAACACCAACAGCCGAGCGGGTGAACAGCATCTGGGGGTAGGTTCTAGTCAGGCCGGTAAAGATGGTGGCCACGCTCCAGAAAATGGCGCTGATGCCGATTATCGAAGATCGTTTATATTTGTCGCCGAAATATCCGACCAGCGGCGCGAAACACATATAAACGATCATGAAGGAGGAGGCCAGAAAACCCAGCTGAGTGTCGGTCAGGAATAATTCCTTCTTTATCAAAGGGAATACAGCGTAGAGCACCTGCCTGTCAATATAATTGAAGAGGCTGATGCAAAAGATCAGGAGCAGCACTCTCTTCGCGTAAGGATTGTTGGTAAACATCGTTAATATTCTACCAAATAGCGCCGCCGGCCCGCAGGAAAAAGCTAAAATTATGCTAATATTATTTAGCAGTTAGGACGCAAAGCAATATAGAGGCAAAGTCCGCGCGTTGCCAAACAGGAGCCACAATGAAAACCCTCGCTAAAAAACCCACAAAGAACGTCGCTTACGCTCACAAGAACGGATACGAAACAATTTCTCCGGCAGAAGCCAAATTGATGGAAGCGTTCAATAAGCTGTATCTGGTTTTTCTTGGAGACGGCAAGACCGAGCGTGAAGCGCACGATAGAAGCGTAAGCCTGCTGGAGGCTTCCGGCTTTAAAGATCTGGTTAAATTTGAGAAAGACCGCGTCAAGCTCGCGCCCGGAGACCGGGTCTATAAATCCTGCGCGGGCAAGACTCTCATGGCCGTCATCATCGGCAAGAAGCCGCTGGAAGCCGGCATGAACATCGTGGGAGCCCATACGGACGCGCCCCGCATCGACATCAAGCAGAACCCGCTTTACGAGAACGGAGAGATGGCACTCCTGGACACGCATTATTACGGCGGCATAAAAAAATATCAGTGGGTCACCATCCCGCTGGCCCTGCACGGGGTATTCGTTAAACCCGACGGGAAGACGATCACCGTCACCATCGGAGAAGATCCCTCCGACCCCGTGCTCTGCATTACGGATCTCCTGCCGCATCTGTCAGCCGACCAGAACAAAAAGACGCTTTCAGAGGGCATAGAGGGAGAAAATCTTGACGTAATCGTGGGATCCGTGCCTGTCAGGGGAAAAGAGCGCAAGGAAAAAATAAAGCACAATATTCTAACGCTGCTGCATGATAAATACGGCGTCACAGAAGAGGATTTTCTTTCCGCCGAGCTCGAACTGGTTCCGGCCTGTAAGCCCCGGGAAGCCGGCCTGGACCGCTCAATGATACTCGGATACGGTCAGGACGACCGCGTCTGCGCCTACGCCGGACTTAGAGCGCTCGTTGATATGAAAGGCATCCCCGAATACACTGCGACGGTACTCCTCTGCGATAAGGAGGAGATCGGCTCCGTGGGCGCCACCGGCATGGCTTCAAACTTTTTTGAGAACACTTCCGCGGAACTGCTAAACCTGACCACGGACAGCTACAGCGAACTCGCCCTGAAGCGCGCCCTTAATAATTCATGGATGATTTCAGCCGATGTCAACGCGCTTTTCGACCCGCTCTACGCTTCGGTCTCGGAAAAAAAGAACTCTGCCATTCTTAATCACGGAGTGTGTTTGAGCAAATACGGCGGATCCCGCGGCAAGTCCGGTTCCTCGGACGCCAGCGCGGAATTTGTGGCGGAAATAAGAAGGATCTTCGATAAAGCCGGCATTATCTGGCAGACCGGCGAGTTGGGCAAGGTCGACCAGGGCGGCGGCGGCACTATAGCCTGGCTTATGGCGCGCTACGGTATGCATGTCGTGGACTGCGGAGTCGGCCTTTTATCGATGCACTCCCCCATGGAACTGGCCGGAAAGCTGGATATATTTATGGCGTATAAGGCCTATCTGGCATTCCTTAAGGATGGCAGGAAATAAAAGCAAGTGGCGAGTTATTGGTGGTTAGTGACTAGCACAGGAGTCGCATTAAACACTACCCACTATCCACTAAACACTATACACTTCCCATTATGTCTATTAAAATAATCGTTACCGGCGGGACCTTTGATAAGGAATATAACGAACTCAGCGGCGAACTTTTCTTCAGGAACACCCACCTGCGCGAGATGCTGGCGCTGGGCCGTTCCCGCGTCAGCGTGAACGTAAAGACGCTTCTGATGGTGGACAGCCTGTTTATGACAGTTTCACACCGCAGAAGGATCCTCCGCGAGTGCCTTGACTCCAAGGAACATAGCATTATCATAACACACGGCACCGATACCATGCCGGAAACCGCCAGACTGCTTGGCCCGAAAATCACTAACAAAACCGTGATACTCACCGGCGCCATGGTGCCGTACAAATTCGGCAGCTCGGACGGGATGTTCAATCTGGGCTCGGCCATCTCCTTCTCGCAAACGCTCCCCCCGGGCGTTTACATAGCGATGAACGGCCGTTACTTCAACTGGTATAATGTACGAAAAAATAAGACCAAAGGTGAGTTTGAAGAACAGCGGCTGTCAAAATAACCGCTATTTTGTAACGGAATTCGTTAAAATAGATTTGTGTTTTTTTCCCAGACGGCCCGGCTGGCAGCGTTAGAGAACGTCTCAACAGCGCCCTCGCCGTCTATCCACACCGCCGCCGCCCCTTTGATCCCGCCCAAAAGTTCGAAAGCTTTCTTTTTGCCCATAACGGCCAACACCGCCGACGGAATATATTCGCCATTCTCAATAGCCGGGAAGTAAACTAAAAGATTGGAAAAATCAGGTATCGGATATCCGGTCTTAAGATCCAAAATATGAGAATAAAGCTTGCCCTCTATCTGCACGAAGTGGTCCCTGCCTGAGGAAGACATGACCACCCCTTCTTTAAAACGGAACCGGCCCAGAGAACGCCCCTCGTGCAATGGGTCGGATACTTCATAAGACCAATTTCTGCTGCCGTAAGCCAGCATGTAGCCGCCTAGCCTGAGCTCCACCGGGTACTTATCGCCCGCCAGCTCCTTGAGCACCTTATAACCCCTTTCCAGGCAATAGCCCCGCAGAAGCCCCCCCATATTTATTTGAACGGGCTTCGTAAACCGGACCATTTTTCGAGCGTGATCTATCTGAACATAGTCGGATCCCATACTGGAGAGCGCCTTGGATATTTCCTCCTTTGAAGGCATCTTTTTGGAAGATGCGGCCTCTTTCCAGATCGGCCACAACGGGGCGAATGTCACGTCGAACGCTCCCCCCGTCAATTTAAAATAATCCATGGACAGGACCAGCAGCTTAAGGAACTCATCATCAACTTTAACCCACTCCCCGTATGCCTTGTCATTGATATAAGTGGTATAAGTAAATGGCTCACCGAAATTATACTCACCCGCGATACGGGACCACTCCTTAAGAACGGCGTCGGCGATCCTCTTCGCCCCGGCCTCGTCGGAAGTGAATACCCTGACATGCGAAGGCACATTCATAATGAACATGTTCCGCACATACGAGGGTTCCTCTTTCCCCGAACAAGCGGAAAGCGCAAGTAATGCGGCCATCCCGGCCGCCGCCAAATTATATTTTTTAAGAAAATTCATCCGCCCCCCTGACCCGGTTTCTAAATGCCCCGCCATAGTTCAACGTCTATACCCGAAAAAATTCAATCGTCAGTGGTAATGCCGTCAAAAAAGTTTCCGTTGAAAACGGTATCCTTAAGAGAGACCGGCGCGGGCAGCGGAGTCAGCCGCCCCCAGGACTTAGGATTAAGCATGGTGCCGGTGGTAAGCATCTTCTGATCGGCCGAATAAATAACGTTACAATCCCGCTTGTACGGCATAGTAGGACAACCGAACTTGCTAAAAACCGCATATCTATAGTCGAAACCGCCGGAGCCTGCGTTGCGCCCACCCTGGGAAGAAAAGTACTTAAAGCCGACTACGCTGGAATTGTATTCATGCTGAACCGCGCCCGTGATATTAATATACGCGATAAATGTCACGGCATGACCTGTGCGGTTGGTGCGGTTGATATTGATGAATGAGCCCGGCTTGAGGTTTTCAAATTCTGTTCTCTCACCCATTCCGAAGTTAATCAGGGCGTCAGCCGTCCCGTGAGCGTTAAATTCCGGATTCACCCAGATATGGCCTTTAATGTCAGTTACGCTCAGGCCTTCAAAACTCCGCTTCGGCAGGTATTCATAAATCAAGTAATTCCCCGTCTCCTCCGCGTAGATCCGATAGGCGGTGAGGATCACCTCCATCTGAGCGGCCACGCACATGGTCAGCGGCGCGCGCAGAGCCGGAATGGTGCCGTAGGTATGGTAAGCGATATCATGCGTGAGCACGGAGTGGATATCGTAGCCAAGAAGGCCGTAATTGGCGTAAAGGAAATCCACCGCCTTCAGAATATAAGCGTTAAAATACGGATCTTCCGGAGGCGCGGGCCTGCGGACCGGAGAAGGGAACATTTCGTTTCCGGTCGCGGGAACAGAGACAGCGCCGATGGCATCCGACCGGACAGCATCAAGAATGAACGCCGGCTCCGAAGCAAAAGCGCCGGAGGCGAAAAGGAACAGCATAGGAGCTAAAAGGTTCAGCATAGGGCGCACCAGGTCCACCGATTTGATTTGGATTATTATACCAATAAAAAAAGCCCGTATCACCTAAATTTACGGCTTTCATTTTTGACTTAGCAGATTTGTTTTTGTATCCTAAATTCAACAAATTCACGCGAGGAGCACTTATTATGAATCACGTTTTAACACTGGCCTTCTTTTTCCTGTTACCGATCCAGTCCGGCGCGCAGATGGCGGCTCCAAAAGCGCAGACACAGGCCTCGGAGGAACTTAAAACGCTGACCGACCAACTCGGGGCGGGCGTCAGCGACAAGCCGGGGATAAAACTGGCGGTGCTGGAATTCGCGTACACCAGCGGCAAAGCGTCCGACGGCCCCGTTATCATTCAGGAAAGGCTTACAACCCTGCTTGCCCAGAACAAGAAGCTTACCCTTATCGAACGAAACCTCCTCAAAAAGGTACTTGGTGAATTGAACCTCCAGGCATCCGGAGCCATAGACGAAGAAACCACCAGAAAATTGGGAAAACTTTTAGGAGCCGACGCAGTTATCACCGGAACTCTGAATGACACAAAAGACGGAGAAACAGAGGTCAATGCCCGCGTGGTAGAGACCGAAACCGGGAAAATACTGACCGCCGCCGGCGCCAGCGTCCGCAAAACCTGGCAGGACGCGGCTGTCGTAACACAGACGGGCAAGAACTACGACGGCAAACCGCTGGTTCAGCTGGCGATTCTGCTGGACACGTCAAACAGCATGGACGGTCTCATCAACCAGGCCCGCAACCAGGTCTGGAAAATAGTCAATGAACTGAACGCCTCCGAAAAGAGCGGCTCGGCCCCGGTAATTGAAGTCGCCGTATATGAATACGGAAATAGCGGCCTCACGGCCGAGAAAGGCTGGATACGCCAGGTACTGCCATTTACCCGGAATCTTGATAAGGTAGCTGAAGAACTTTTTGCCCTGAAGACCAACGGCGGAGAGGAATACTGCGGGCAGGTCATCAAAAATGCCGTACAGGAACTGGCCTGGAGCAAGAAGGACGACGCCTATAAAGCCATCTTCATCGCCGGCAACGAACCTTTTACCCAGGGCGCTACGGATTTCCAGCAGGCTGTGGCATCAGCCAAAGCAAAAGGCATCTTCGTCAACACCATCTTCTGCGGCCGCCGGCAGGAAGGCCTGGCCACGCAGTGGCTGACTGCCGCACAGTTGTCCGATGGCGAATACACTAATATTGACCAATCGGCCCCTGTGGCCGCGATAAACGCTCCCCAGGACGATCAGATCGCCCTCCTTAGTTCCAAACTCAACACCACTTATGTGGCCTACGGTTCAAAGGGCAAGGCGGAGCTGAACCGCAAAGAGGCGCTTGAAAGCAATGTCGCCCGCTCCGGAGGCGCCGGCATACTGTCTGAGCGGGCCGCCTTCAAGGCTTCCGCTCCAGCGGCCATGGCGGATTACGAATCGTCGTGGGATATAATAACGGCTGTGGAGAGCGGCGCGATGAAACGCTCGGAGATAAAAAATGAGCAGCTTCCCGAGGAACTCAGAAAAATGGATAAAGCGCAGCTGGATAAATACATCGATTCCAAACTAGCCGAGCGAAAAAAAATAAAAGCCGACATAATCCGCCTTCAGGAAGAACGCAAGAGCTATATAGCCGGGCAGGAAAAGACCCGTTCCGGAGCTCCAGTAACCCTGGATAAAGCCGTTATCGACGCGGTGCACAAACAGGCCGTGAAAAAAGGCTATAAGTTCTCACGCTAGCCTGAATCCTGCAGTTCAAGGTATATTTTCCGCCACACAGCTTCGGCGGACCCGCCGGGTTGTATTGGCGGGCATTTGTAAATCAAGGAACAGAATTATTCTGCAGGATTCCCCGCAGCAGCGGGTCGAGGATCAAGCGCAAGGCTATGCCAGTGCCGTATCAGGGCCTATGGCCGACAAACGGCCTATGCGCGATGTATCCGAAAGGTGAGGCCCGTCTTTAGAGCGAGGCATGATTATGCCTCGCGTCCGGGCCGCAAGGCCGCAGGTGGTTTCCTGCGCAGCGAAAACACCGAGGCGGGGTCGCGCAAAACTGCTATGCGGTTTATGCGTGACTATGCCTCCCGAATGGGCGCCCGCAGTGCGGGCGGAAAGTTGCAGCTGCAACTTTCAGGCTAACCGACTCTCTTTTCAAAAAGCCTCCGCGTTGTGAAACGCGGAGGCTTTTTACTTAGACATCCCGGACTATGTTTAATAGAATATGATAATGTTCCCCCGTCTTCTTATCTCTGCTGGTTTATTTTTCTTCGGGTCCGGACTATGGGCCCAGACGTCTCCGTCGCTTGAGGATAAAGTCGGACAGCTCCTGATGATCTCAATAGACGCGGCTGAGGCGTCTAAAGCAACCGAAGCGATAGCGCAGGGAGTCGGCGGCATACAGTTGCAATGGGGATCATATTCGCTGGAAGACACCCGCCGTCTGAACGAAGAGTTACAGCGTAGCGCCCTTCAGAGCCGGCTCCGCATACCTCTCTTCATCGCAACCGATTATGAAGGCGGAAGCGTCTACGTACCCACCACGCTGGGGCTGGCGGAACTGCCGACAAATATGATGCTGGGGGCGGCGAACGACGAGAACAACACCGCCTCTCTTTTCTACCTGGCCGGGCGCGAACTTAAAAGGGCCGGAATAAATATGGCCTTCGGCCCCGTACTGGACGTTAATACAAACCCCAAAAACCCGATAATCGGAGTCAGGGCTATCGGCGGCAACCCCGAACTGGTTTCAAAGATCGGGGCCGCGGTGATCAGCGGCTTTACCACGGGCGGTATCCTGACCGTGGCCAAACATTTCCCCGGCCACGGCGCGGCTGAACAGGATTCCCATAAACTCATGCCCAGGATCAGTCTCACGCCCGCGGCGCTCGACACGTACCATCTGCAGCCTTTCAGAAAAGCGATAGAGTTCAGGGTCCCTGTCATCATGACGGCCCATATTCTCTACCCCGCTCTTGACCCCCAAAAGCCGGCAACCCTCTCAAAAGCGGTCATTGTAGACTTGCTTAAAAAGAAACTGGGATTCACGGGTCTGGTGATAACAGATAGCATGGACATGCTGGCCATAAGCTCAAGATACCAGATACATAAAGCCGCCGCACTCGCCATTAAAGCCGGCGCCGACATCGTTCTCCTGGGGAAAAGCGACTTCATTAAAGCCAGGAATGAGATAGTCCGTCAGATCAAGGCCGGCATTATCACCGAGACGCGGGTGAATGACGCCTATTACCGAATTTACGAAACCAAACGCGCGGCGGGGTTTTTTGAGACACAAACTTACCCATCATCATTCGACAAAGCGTATGTGAATATCGCGGAAACCATCTCCCGTGAGGCGGTAACCCTCGTGCGGGACAGGGACGGACTGATACCGCTTAAGGATATGGCGCTGAAAACCGCCGTCATTATATTCGCACCGCCCCGCTTCAGCGGCAATGCTCTGACCCTTTACAAGACGCTCTCCGCGAAGGGCTATCCGACGGAACAATCGGTTTTCGATATCAACCCGGATGCAAAAGCCATAGCCGGCGCCGTCACCGCGGCCGGGAAAGCCGACCGGCTCATCATAGGCAGCTTCCAGTGGGCGCAGGCACAGAACATAAACCAGAAGAAGGCGATAAAGGCGCTTCTGGCGCTAGGAAAGCCCTCGGTCCTGATAAGCTTAATGAGCCCCTATGATCTGCCGAACTATCCTGAGGCGGGCACGCAGCTGGCCGTCTATGGCATGACAGCTCCGGGCATGGCTGCGGCCGGCGAAGTGCTGAGCGGCGACACCGCTCCCGCGGGCCGGCTGCCGGTGAAGCTGGAATAAAACAAGCGCGGCAGTACAACAGCGGGACAGCGCGGCGGGTGCTTCGTTAGTCAGCAGCCATAAATTGCCATTTCCGGAACTGTCGTCTGCCTTACCTTTACGCTGTCGTACTTTCCTGCTGCCGCGCTGCCGTACTATTTATGAAACGCATACTAATAATCACCTTCATAACTTTGGCTGCAGTCCTGGCGGTTAGAGAATACGCCTATGAGCCGATGTATATCGCCAGTGAATCCATGGCGCCGACGCTTTACGTGGGCCAGCGCCTTATCATGGATAAGCTCGCTTTTAAGTTCCGCTCCCCCGCCAGGGGCGAGATAATAGTCTTCCGCTCGCCAGTGGGACAGGAACACGAATCGGTCAAAAGGGTGATAGCGGTGCCGGACGACACGGTGGAGCTCAGAAGTAAGGAAGTGTGGCTGAACGGCGAAAAGCTTTTTGAGACATACACGCAGCACACCAGGGCGAACGAAACGCTGGACGGGGATAATCTCGGCCCGTTGGTGGTGCCGAAGGACGCGCTTTTTGTCCTCGGCGACAACAGGGACAACTCCGAAGATTCCGCAACCTGGAAGGATCCTGCCACCGGCCAAAAAATGTATTTCCTCCCTCTTTCCTCTGTGACAGGGAAAATACGCGGCATTTACTAGATCAGGGCGGTTGTATTGTTTTTGCAAATTATTTAAACTCTTACTATATGGTGATACAATGGGCGTCGCGGATCAACAGCATGAGATCATGGGCAATTTTGCCGCTGTTTTTCTTAGGATTTTACGCCTGCTCCCCCGGGGAAAAACTCGACTCCTCCAAGCCAGCCGCAGGACTGGTCTTCGATGTAGGGGGGCGCGGCGACAAATCCTTTAACGATTCGGCCTATAACGGCATCGAACGAGCCCAGAAGGATTTCAATATACCGATCGACTATATAGAACCCGGAGAAGGCGCCGACAAGGAATCCGCACTCAGACAGCTGGCCTCAGGGCATTACGGACTGATCTTCGGTACCGGCTTTCTTTTTACAGATGACATAAACACCGTAGCAGGCGATTTCCCGGATAAAAAATTTGCCTGCATAGATTATGCCGTAGACCCTTCGAAAGCCATACCGCCGAACGTCCTGGCGATTAAATTTAAAGAAGAAGAAGGCAGCTTCCTGGTGGGAGCCATCGCGGCCCTGACCACCAGAACTAACGCCATTGGTTTCGTAGGCGGCATGGATATCCCGCTCATACACAAATTTGAAGCAGGCTACCGCGCGGGGGCCCTGTATGTCAACCCGAAATGCAAAGTCCTCATAGGCTATGCCGGCGTGACCGGCGAAGCCTTTAAGAATCCAGCCAAAGGCAAAGAACTGGCCCTCTCGCAGATAGGCAAGGGCGCTGATATTATTTTCCACGCCTCCGGCTCCACCGGCCTGGGCGTCTTTGAGGCTGCCCGCGACAAACACATCTATGCGATAGGCGTGGACTCCGACCAGTACGCGGAAGCCCCTGGCTATATCCTGACTTCCATGATCAAAATGGTGGATATCTCTGTCTATAAAACAATTCAGGAGTATTTAAACGGCACTTTTAAAGGCGGCATGCAGGAATTCGGCCTGGCCGAGGACGGAGTCGGCTATGTCTACGACCAGAACAACAAGGATCTTATAAAACCCGAAGTAATAAAGAAAGTGGAAGAGCTAAAAAAGCTGATCATCGCCGGTAAAATAAGAGTGCCGAACACTAATAGATAATGACACCTACCGAAACTTTTGCTATTGAACTTTCAGGCGTAACCAAGCGCTTCGGCAGTATTTACGCCAATAAAGATGCCTCGCTCAAAGTTAAAAAAGGCGAGATTCACGCCCTCGTCGGAGAGAACGGCGCGGGCAAATCCACTTTGATGAAGATCCTCTACGGCATGTACCGCCCGGATGCCGGCGAGATAATGGTGAATGGCAAAGCGGTGGCATTGAAATCCCCTAAGGACGCCATAGATTTGAAAATAGGCATGGTCCACCAGCATTTCATGCTGGTGAAAACCCTGACCGTGGCCGAAAACGTCGTTCTTGGAGAAGAACCGGTAAAAAACGGCTTCTCGCTGGACTGTGCCAGGGCAAAAGAAGAAACCACGCGCCTGATAAAAAAATTCAACCTGATACTGGACCCTGACGCCTTGGTTTCCGGACTGAGCGTGGGAGAGGAGCAGCGTCTTGAGATCCTAAAGATACTTTACCGCAAGGCCGATATACTCATATTGGACGAACCCACGGCTGTACTTACCCCTCAGGAAATAAAGTATTTTTTCGACATCATCAGGAAACTCAGCCTTGAAGGCAAGACCATTGTGCTTATCACTCACAAACTGAAAGAAGTGCTCGCAATCTCTAATTCAGTGACCGTTATGCGTCAGGGCGCTACCGTGGCCCGGGTAGAAACAGCAGGAGCCACTGAGAGTTCGCTGGCCCAGCTTATGGTTGGCCGGCCCGTGATCTTCCAGGTGGAAAGGACACTCAGGACTAAAGAGGAACTTGAACATAGCGACACCGCGCTTTCGGTCAGAAAACTTAAAGCCATGTCCTCAAAAGGCCATGTGGCTCTGAACGAACTCTCTCTTGAAATAAAAAAAGGAGAGATCTTCGGCATCGCGGGCGTGGAGGGCAATGGTCAGTCCGAACTGATAGAGATCCTCACGGGGCTTAAGCGCCCGGTCTCCGGCTCGGTCTTAGTACTGGGCAAAAAAATAGATTTCGCCCGCAACTCGCCCAGGAGGATGTTCGATGCAGGCATAGCCCACATTCCCGAAGACCGCCACAAAAAAGGCCTGATCCTCGACTATTCCGTGGCGGAGAACCTTATTCTGGGCAGACATCGCGAACCGGCCTTTTCTACCCCTGTCTCGATAAATTTCGCAAACGTATCAGCTTTCTCCTCGAAAGCGGCCGGTGACTACGGCATTTACCCCCCCAGGATCGATATGCGGGCCGGCGCGCTGTCGGGCGGGAATCAACAGAAGATCGTGGTAGCCAGGGAGCTCTCCCGCCAGCCCAGATTACTGATAGTATCGCAACCCACGCGAGGGGTGGATGTCGGCGCGATAGAATTTATCCACAAGAAGATCATAGAGACCAGGGACCACGGCTGCGCGGTACTGCTCATCTCCGCAGAACTTTCCGAAATACTTTCACTTTCGGACCGCGTCGGAGTCATCTACCGCGGCCAGATAGCCGGGGTTTTTGGATCCGGCGAAGTCGGAGAAGAACAACTCGGTCTCCTGATGATGGGTGGAAAGGCATAACCATGAAACTTTCAAAGTCCTCCAGCAGTTTCCTGATAAACATTGGCGTCACTCTCGCCGCGATATTCGCATCTTTCCTGGTCGGCGCTTTTTTCATTCTGCTGGTCGGCGTTAACCCGCTGATGGTCTACTGGAAACTTTTCGAGGGCATAGTCCTTAACCCTTACGGCCTGGCGCAGACGCTGTTTAAGGCCACGCCCCTGATAATGACGGGGTTGGGCATAGCCCTGGGCTTCAAGGCTAACATATTCAATATCGGCGCCGAAGGCCAGATGGTGATAGGCGGCTTCGTGTGCGCCTGGCTGGGATTCACTTTCTCCGGCCTACCCCCTTTCCTTCTGGTGCCGCTCTGTATAATGGGCGCCTTCATGGGCGGCGTAATCTGGGCCACTGTGCCGGCCGTCCTCAAGGTTCGCACCGGCGCGCACGAGGTTATCACGACCATAATGATGAATTTCATCGCGCTGGCGCTGACTAACTATCTGGTGACTTATTTTTTCCATCTCCCCGAAACTGTCCATACTGCGCTGACCTCTCCGGCAGCCTTCCTGCCCAGGCTGGATCAGTTCATTTCCGCGTTCAGGGGCTCTCCCGCCAATGTGACACTTTTCCTGGCCGTGGGCCTGTGCGCACTTTTCTGGTGGCTTATCTGGAAAACACCGTACGGATACGAGATCCGGGCCATCGGCCTCAATCCTTCCGCGGCCGAAACCGGCGGCATAGATATTAAACGCAATGTTCTGATGACATTTCTCATCTCCGGCGGACTGAGCGGACTGGCAGCCACCAACTTCATAATGGGATACAAACACTATTTTGAAGAGGGTTTTTCACAGGGTGTAGGCTTTATGGGAATAGCTGTGGCGCTGGTCGGACAGAACAATCCTTTCGGCATTATCTTAGCCGCCCTGCTGTTCGGCGCGCTTTCACACGGCACGCTGGTCATCAACGCGATGGTGCCTAAGGACATAATACAGATACTTCAGGCCCTGGTAATATTTTTTGTCATCTCGGCCAATCTGCTGATTAAAAAATATATTGCCAGGCTGAACGAAAAACGCTAATGAACGATCTTCTGCAGATATTCACTCTCGCCCTGCTAAGCACAACGATCCGTATCTCGGTGCCGTATATCCTCGTCGCCCTTGGCGCCACGGTCTCTGAGCTGGGCGGTGTGGTCAATATCGGCCTGGAAGGCCTTATCCTGATAGGGGCTTTCTGCTCCGTGCTGGGCAATTATTACACCGGCAACCCCTGGCTAGGCGTGCTGTGCGCCATAGCCGGCGGCATGTTCTTCGCCTGGCTGCACGCGGTAGTCTGCATAAAATTCCGCGCCAATCAGATAATTTCCGGCCTGGCCCTGAACATCATGGCGATCGGCGTGACCAAATTCTTTTTGAAATACTTTTTTCATTCCTCCTCCAACTCAGGCCGCATCTCCGGCTTGCCGGAGTGGAACATTCCTTTTCTTTCGGGGATCCCCGTGCTTGGCGATGCAGTCTCCAGCCCGCTTATCCTTCTGACCATCCTGCTCGTTTTCACCGTTTTCTACGCCGTCTATAAGACGCCTTTCGGTCTGCGCCTGCGCGCCGTGGGCGAAAACCCGGAGGCGGCCGACACCCTGGGCGTAAACGTATATAAGATGCGCTATGCGGGCGTACTTATTTCCGGAGCTCTGGCCGCGCTGGGAGGCGTCTGGCTGGCCTATGATCAGCACCAGTTTACCGACGGCATGAGCGGAGGACGGGGATATATAGCCCTGACAGCCATGATCTTTGGCAAATGGAACCCGGCGCTTGCGGCTCTCGCCTCAATTTTCTTCGGCTTCGCGGAAGCCATGCAGATACAACTGCAAACCATAGGCGTGGACCTGCCGGTGCAGTTCATCCAGATGATCCCCTATATCCTTACAATAGTGGTGTTGGCCGGATCGTTCGCAAAATCCACCGCCCCTTCGGCTGACGGCGTCCCTTACGAAAAGGAATAATCACCCCCATGGCGCTAAAAATACTTGTCAATTCCCTGTTCGGGGGCGGCGCGGAAATTCAGGCGGCGCTTCTTGCTAAGGCGCTGAAACCGGAAGCGTTTTTCCTCCTTGATACCGGCGGCGCCCCCCGCCCGGAAATTCCGGCGTTCTCAAGCCTTTCAAAATACTGCTCTTCATTGCCCGGAACTATAAAAACCCTTCTGGCGCCTCTCTACGCCAAACGCCTGGCGGCGCTGACCGGCCCAGGCGACACGGTCCTGTCTTTAATGGAACGCTCAAATTTTGTAAACATACTGGCCGCACGCAGTAGCGGCCACCGCGCCGTTGTCTGCGAACGCACGCATCCCTCCGTTGATTTTTCAGGAGTTCGCGGCGCGCTGATGAAACCTATCATCCGAAAGCTCTACCCTGAAGCGGATCTGATAATTTCAAATTCAAAAGGCAACGCATGCGACCTTACCGAGAACTTCGGAATTCCGCCGGAAAAGATCAGGGTCATAACTAACGCCTGCGACACTGAGGCGATAAAAAATGCGGCCGCGGAGCCGCTGGAAGGCCGGCATAAAGCTATTTTCTCCAGACCGGTCATAATAACCAGCGGTCGCATGAGAACACAAAAAGGACATTGGCATTTGCTCAGGATATTCGCTGAACTTAGAAAAACCCGGCCGGAAGCCGCGCTGGTTTTTTTAGGTGAAGGAGAGCTGCAACTGAAATTACTCAACTTATGCGCGTCCATGGGACTTAAAGCGTACGCCCCCGGCCGCGCTTCCCCCGCGCAAGGAACTGAAGACGTGTTCTTTTTGGGATTTCAAAAAAATCCGTATAAATTTTTATCAAGAGCCGGACTATTCGCGTTCACATCGCTCTGGGAAGGACTTCCGAACTCAGTTATTGAGGCCCTGGCATGCGGCCTGCCGGTGATATCTTCGGACTGCCGCTCCGGTCCGAGAGAAATACTGGCACCGGATACGGATTTCAAAACGGAAGCCGCTACGCCGGAAGAAACAGCTTTTGGACTTTTGATGCCTCAATTTCAGATTGCCGAACCCGATTTCACTCCTGAGGCGAGCGGTCTGGAGCGGCTTTGGGCCAAGCATATATCCTCTCTCATGGACGATAAGGCCAGGCTTGAGCGATGCGGCGCCGCGGGCCGCAAGCGCGCCGAGGATTTTTCTCTGAAAACAAAAATTTCGGAGTGGCAGGCAGTCCTGGCGAGTATTAAAGTTTAAAATTCCGGAAGTCGGACGCGTCAAACCTGTAGATCACCACATAAACATTATTCCATCGTCATCTCCGGATGGTGCCGGTTTGCGGCCCTTACTCCGCGTGCCGCTCTTTTGCGGCCGGGCCGGCGCCTTGCCGCCGCGGTAGGATTTTTTACTTCCGCGGTTCGGCGCGATATCCTGCCGTTCGTTCCCGAATTTCAGCGTGAGCGATATCCGATGCGTGTCACCCAGATCTCCGAACGGCGAAAAAGCGTAATCCAGCCGCAAATCATTGCTTTGCAGCCCTACGCCTGCCGAAATCCCGGAGCCCGCGTTCTTGGAGCGCCCGGTTTTATAGCCTAGCCTGGCGAAAATCGTCTCCCTGAGATCAAAGGAATATTCCCCCTCCGCTCCGGCCGCGAAAGCCGTATCGGACTCTCCGGCCTTCACAAGTTCGGCGGTCAGCCAGGCCATATCCCTGACCCTGTAGGCCGCGCCGGCCCGGCAAGTGAACGGCAGGTCGAAACTTTCTGTGTAAAGCTTCATCGGCGTGCCAAGGTTTTGCGCCGCCAAACCCAGGCGCACGTTGTTTCCGTAAGTCTTAATCAAACCGAAGTCTCCGGCGTAGGCAAATGCTTTTCTAGTGTCCGCCTGCTGATATATAGTTTTGACTAGCAGGCCGCCGAATAAATTATTGTCAAAAGCCCATGAAAAACCCGCTCCGGCGGCGCCGTCCATGGCGCTGAAACTGCCGGTCTTATAGCCGCCGACATCCAGTTTATCCATGGACGGGATAATAAGCGCCGTAATCCCGGTAAAAATGGTCAGCCTGGGTGAAACCGGATGGATATACGCCGCATGCTCATTTCTAAGGCCCTCCAGCCATTCGCTGTGCGCCAGCATCAGCTCCTGATTGCGCGCCAGTGCCGGCCCGGCAGGATTGTAGAACACCGAAGACGCGTCATCGCCAACGGCTCCAAAGGCCCCGCCCATAGCCGCTGCCCTGGCCCCGGCGTCTATCTTAAGAAAAGCGGCGGCATCGGACCCGGCGCCGGCGTAAAGCGCCGGAACCGTGAGTCCCGCAATAATAACCGCTGCTAAAATATACTTCTTCCTCATAAAAATGAGCTGAGTGTAAATGCTGCTTGCCTTTGGCCATTTGCCATACTCGGTAATACCTCAAAAGCATACGGCGTATGGCTAATGGCCTATAGCGTACGGTTGTGACTCACCAAAACACATAGAACTTCCCTTTGCCGTTTCCATGATTGGAAGTCTTAGCCAGATAAATGTAAAGTCCGCTGGCGGCCTTCTGCCCGCTTTTATTCTTGCCGTCCCATACGGCCTTATTCAAACTGTCAATTCCGTCTCCGGGCGCCAGTTCCCGCACCAGTTCTCCCGCCGTGTTATATATATATATCCTCGGTTTCTGCGCGTCGGCAGGTATGCCGTCAATGATCAGAATGGAACCGGGGAAATAACATGGATTCGGGTAGGCTTTGAGATTGCCCATCCCCGACAAGGAAGCGCTCAGGACACGTATGGCGTAAATAGAGAGATGAGAAGTAGAAGCGCTGATGCAATTCGCAGCGGTATCTCTGACGGCTCCAGGCACCGGCGTCCATCTGGACGCTGTTTCATCCAGCCAATACAACCCTGCCAGGTTCTCAATTATGTAATCTCCGTCAATATACCCGTCATTGGTTAAATCCGGATAGCAGAGCCTGATGGTGATCGGCGTGTTAAAATTGGTGACCGTCAGTCCGGCCGGGGTTTTAGCGGTAAATTCCCGCGTTAGATCGTAAGCCGCCAGCGGGTGAGAATCGGGAGAATAAGAGTCCGCCAGCGATGTCCGCGAAGAAGCAACCGTGGAGATAGTTATCACCAGGTTTTCAGTATAGGCACCGGCCGGAACCGTTACGGAATCATTATCGCTGTTCACAACGCTGCCCCCGGTTACACCGCTTACGGCCGTGTTTATGAGAAAAGTCCCGCCGGCAGTAATAACGGAACCGATATTGCCCGCCTGATCCACTGCACTGAAAGCGAAAGCGGCCGTGCCCGTGGAATAGAAAGACTCTATAAAGCCGGTGCCTGCCCAGGTAGAGGCAATAAGGTAACTCAGATTAATAGTCTGCGAAGAGCCGCGGACAGGAGTGAAGGTCAGTGACGGGTTACCGGTCAGGTAATTGGGCTCCGTCACTATAAGCTTAAGGTTAAGCGCGCCGGTACGCGCAGGCAGCGTAGAGCTTATCTCAACTTTAGCCGTAGGGCTGGTAACATCAACCTGCTGGCCGTCTGAAACCGAGACGCCGGAATAAACAGCTCCCGCGCCCATAGCGCGCACGCTGAAATAATAAACCGTGTTTTCAGTAAGGTTAAGTCCTGAACGCGTAACGCTGCGATTAAGACCGGCGCTGAGCCAGCCAGCCGTTTCGGTCCCGCCCGGGGTAGTCCCTATGGCGGATTCATATATCACTCCGCCGGGATAAACTGAAGCGCCCCAATTAGCGGAGAGAGAATGCAGACTGGATACATAATTTATATCGGCGCCAAGGCCGTCGTACACATAGGAGATGTCCTGAGGTATAGCGGTATTAACAGTGAGCGAGTCGGATGCCGGCGTGGCGTCATAGGCCAGGAAATTATCTTTTGCCCGCGCCTGTATTGCATGAACAACTCCGCCGGCGGACAGAGCGGCGGGCGTAAAGGTAAAGTTCTCTATGGTCCCGTCGAAGGCTCCGTCGCGCGGCGTAGCGGCCAGCCAGGCGCCTGAATCCGCCCTGTACTCCACCGAGGCTATGGTGTTGATGTTTAAATTATTCGGAGTCCTGGCCGGGTCCCAATCGTCATAGGGATTAGCGTTTGTATAGGCCGTAGTAGAATGGGCTATGCCGTAATATGCAGGCGTAGTGTTAGTGGTGGGGTCGGGCGAATAGGCGTAAAGGGCAGTGGTGGGCGGCAGATCCACGATATCAGGAATGCCGTTCGAATTGGAATCCCGCCAGCCCAGCATATTCCTGCTGGCCGTGCAGACGGAATTGCTTGTATACGGCGCCACCTGCCCCCTCATTATGCAGGCGACATTGGTGCTTCCACCTTCTACATGGTTCACATTTTGAATATTCAGATATCCGGAATACCCTGTGCTTTTTGGCACCGTACCGCTATACTCGTCCAGCGCGTAAAAGACATGACCTGCTTCATGCGCGGCAACGGCTGACATAGCGCCTATACCAAAATCCTCATTGTCATAGGTCAGCACCATAAACGGACCGCCTAAATAGGCGTAGGCGAAATAACCGTCGGGGAACATGCCATCGCTGTCATTAAGGCTGTCCGCCACGAAAACAGTAAAAGCCCAGTCGGCGTTATTGGCTATCCTGATGTCATTGTTGTAGTGATACACGCTGTCAAAGTAATCGGTATCGGTGGTATAGTTCAATTTGCCCATAATATCCGCTACCCAGTCCCCCTCGGTGCATAGGGAGCTGTGCGCGGCCACATTGCAGTTTATGGGTTCATAACCGGTATTGATGGTGTTAGTCAGATACACAAATGAAAGTTTGGCGTTTGCGTTCCTTGCAGCCCACCAGGCCATGGTTGCCTGTAATTTGGTAACGACATCGGCCTTCCTGGCAGCGCTCCAGGTTTCCGTCTGAGTCTTTATAGAACCGTCGCTCTCAGGGAATATAATGGATACGACGACTTTGCCTATCATGTACTCGCTGGTGTCATAAAAGCCGGCCCCCGCAGGCACGGCAAAGCTCCGGCTGGAGCAAAAGCAGGAGAAAAGAAGGACCGCGGCGGCGGGAATTAAAATTTTTCTCATTTTTTCCGGGGCCCTATTTTCCGCATGTCATTCGGTATGGGTCCGGGCGCGTCAAAAACAACTTCAGACGCTTCGGACCAGGTCCCGACCGAGATGCCGTCGGAGCCCATTAAGCGCATAAAATACGGCTTACCGTATTCAACCGGCAGACCGGAGATTTTGTGAAATTCTTTATCAGTAAAAGTGTCCACCATTGGGGCCGCGAAGTCGGCCGTTTCAGAGAGCTGCAGCCTGTAGTGTTTGAAGGCCGGGTTCTTCGCCCAGCGAAGAGGGGTTTTTTTTGTTAGATCCTTAGCTTGAGTGAGAACAGGCGCCGACAGCAGGGTTCTGGCCGCCAGCGGGGCCGTATTTGAGACGGCGAAGGAGTATGTTTCTGAAAAACGACCTTCTTTTCTGCCGCCATTGTTCAGGGTCAGCAACCCCGAAACGCGCCAGTAGTATATGCCGTCGGAAAAGAAAGCCGGATAGACTTCATATCCATTGCGGTTAAGGATCGTTTCAAGAACTATGGCCGTAAAATCCTTGTCGGAAGCGATCTGCAGTTTATAGCCGGCAGCCTTCATCACCTCATTCCACGAGAGGGTTATGGCGTCTGCCTGCTTTAATTGAGAAACTTTATAACTCACGACCAGCGGCGCCTCGGGCGGATCCTCCACAAAACGCTTATTCCAGATATTTACCGCGTAGAACGCGTTTTCTCCGTAATTAGCGATGACAGACATGTCCTCTATTTTCCCCCTGTGAACGGAGGCGCCATAGTCCTTAAGCAGCGCGGCGTCCAGGCTGTCCGGAACATAGCCCATAAAGGCGTGCGGAGGAAACGCGTCGGTGATACGCGCGCCGCTATCCGCCAGATACTTCTGAAAACTCTTATTAAAAGCCACCGAATCGGAATCCACTATCATCAGCGCGTTCATCCCGCTGCCGTTCTGCGCCGCGACGCCAAGGGAAAATACGGGCGTCAGGCCCGCTAGCAGTATAAAAATCGCTTTCCGCATCTTATTCCTCCGTTAACGCAAAGGCTCAGGCTATTCGGACTGAAGGGTCTCAGAACATCATAAACGGAACACCCTGAACAGAAGCCTATCCGCCCGGGCTTTATTTATATCTATATTATACAATGCCTGTTTTGCGGATTTGTTGCGCGCGGAAAGAAACTCATGTGTGATATTATTTACAGAGGAAGGTTACGGATATCCGCGCAACAACAAACCGCCGCGGAGTTAATCCAGAACTTCAATTTCATAAGGGCCGCGCGCCTTATAGCGCACACCCGCCCAATTGGTTTGCCGGCTAAACGCGGACATGCAATAGTTGGCTAGGAACAAGGCCCAGGCCGCCGGCGCTGCCAGCGCGGTCCAGACCCATACCGGCCGCCATTGTTCCGGCCAGCGTTCTTTCCATAACGGGAAGCGCAGCGCGGAAAAAAAAGCGATCCCGGCCGGGAAGCCCAGTTCGCTGACCGCCAAAAGGGCCAGGAGAGCCGGTTGAGGCGCGGGCCAAAGCGCCCGAACTAAAATCACCCCTTTAGCCAGGACGCACGCCCCGGAAAACAGCCACGCCCATGGGGTAAAGAGGCGTGTGCAGAATACGTAGCGCGTTGTGATGTCGATTATCCTACGCGGCGTGAGGCGCCGGTCGATCAGCCCCACGGCATCAGGGACAGCGGCAATATGTTTTCGATGCCGCTTGGCCAGCACCGTCATAACACCATCGTCCGTCACCGCGCGCAGCCAATGCTTGGACACTTTCCAATCCTCGTAGTCACGGCGACGGATAGCAAAAGAGGCCGCGCTCACCCAGCTGCAAACATAAAAGTATGGAACGCAAATGAGATACCAGGTCGAGAACCAGAGACCGGCCGCGTCACGCCCATGGGGAAATGGCAGTGGCAATGAGGAAGCTACTCCCACCCGGGCCGGGCTCAGGCCGGAAATGAGCGCGGCCAGCCAACCGGCCGGCGCCCAATGTTTGTCTTCCGAAAACACCAGAACCTCGCTGGCAGTGGCGGCATGCTCGACCGCGTGAACAAGATCGGCGTTCTTTCCGGCGCATGTTGCGGATTTAACTCCTGAAGCCAGCGCGCGTACACGGCCGGCAGTATCCTCGCGCTCAAGCTGCTGCATCTCGGCAAAAGCCGGGTCTTCGCGACTCTGGGCTACAAGCAGAAATTCTACGGGCCCTTTATAGCCTTGAAGCACCATAGACCGGATGTTGCGGCAGCGTTCAGGCAGCGTTCCTTTGCAGGGAATAATTACGGTGAGGGCCGGGGTCCAGGCCGCCGGAGATTCGCGGCGGCGAATCCGCCAGCCCATCACGAGCAGCGCCAGGAACTGGACAACAGCAATCAGCGCCCCAACCATGAAGCACTCGTTCACCGACGGATATGTAAGGTGCATATTAAGGAAGCTTAGGTTCCAGGATCGTAAAGACGCGATGAATAAAGCCTAAGTCCCAATGGCCATGGGTGGTCGCGACCAGATTATATTCCCGGGCGATGCGTTCGCAAAGGGCTCGGTCGGCCCTCCGGTCCGTATCGTCAACGATCACGGTAGTGGTAGGCTTCATACACTGCGGCAGCACTTTCAATATAGCGTCCCGGCCGCAGGCAGGCCCGTCGATAAAAACAAGGTCGAAGGAATGGGTGGGACGCCAATCATACCACGGCGGATTACCAACAAGGGGCGCTATTACCACTGAGGGAAGTGCCGCCGAATGCTTCGCTTTATGCTCAAGAGCGATGTGTCTGCAGCCTGCCGCTTCAAAAATAAAGGTGCTCCGGCCGGAGCCGGTTTCAAGCGTGCACATTCCGGGTTTTAGTCTGGCGCGCAACGCTTCCTCGCACGGCTTTGAGAGCTCCCAAAAATGGCGCTGGTAGAAACTCCAAAGCCTGGACAATATTGTATTTTTCATGAAATTTATGGGGAGCAATTCCTCACCGCTATGATACTATAAACAATTGTATTTCCGCAAATTATGAAATTTTTTCCTAATTTCGCCACATTTTTAATCGCTCAGCGCCGGAGTCAGCACGAATACCGGTTGATTATCAAAGCTCCCCAGAGGACCCTTATCCAGCATCGCGTCATTGAAATCATAAGCCGCCAGGATGCGCCAGCCCTCCAAAAGGCGCGGCAGGCGTTTACGCCCGTAGACTCGGTGCGCGTTCCAGACCAGCGCGTCCAATCCGACCGGGACCGACAGGAACAATATCCCGCCCTCTTTCAACAGCCGCTTAAAATCCGCCATGGCCCTGATGTCGCCGTCGGGATCCAGCGCGTCGCCATAACGGCCCAGTCCGTCATGCTCAATGGCTGAAATTGACAACGCCGCGTCAAAACGGCGGGGGTTTGCGGCGAATTGCTGAGGAGTCACGACCTCAAGCCCCGGGATCGTGCAAACGACTTTGCGGTACTCAATTGTCATTACCGCGGCGCCATACTCCGCGGCGATGCACTCATACCAGGGCGTCTCTGAACCGACTATCACAAGTTGTTTGCCGCGGACAGGATAATTATCGAGCGCGTCGTAAAGGGCCAGGTCGGTCTTGCCATAGTAGCCGACCCTGCGGCGGATTTTACCCGGGTTCCACCACAATGAAGCCGGGGTCCACTTCAGACCGCCAGCCTTTATGTCGTTCAGATAGCATTGGACTACAGGAATCTCCCCCCCAAGGGTGTACCCGTGTTTCAGCGACAAAGGTATGGCGGCCGCCGGCCAGCTACCGGACCTTAAACCGTTAAAACAACTGACACACCGCAGGAAACCGCGTTCCGCCATTCTGACAAAGCGCTGTTTACGGCCGACACTAAAGGCGGCAGCCAATTCACGATACTTCTGAGCAACAAGAGCGGTTCCGATAAGTTCTCTCCCCCTGCAATAGTTTCCGCGTATCAACATGGAAACTGTCAGCCACATTCTTTACCGATATGATACCAAAAACCGGGAGCGCTTTTATCCAAAAGCTACTGCCTTTTAGTATAATTTCATTATGGATATTCAGGAATTCAAAAAACCCCCGGAAGATGATTTTATTGAGCCTGAAATAGTTTCAGGGCCCGGGTCAGGAGCTCACACCGGGCGCGAGCGCCGGGAAAGCGCGCAGGACTATGAATCACCCCGCCCTGAACCGGTCAATATTCCATTTTACGGTATCTTCATCAAGTTGAAATTCATATTTGTTACCGCCATTTTCCTGATAGGCTTCGGCTTCATAATTCTAGGTATGATCCTTACCTCCACTATAATAGGCGCGATATTAGGAATCCCGCTGCTGCTTTTAGGCGGTTTCCTCCTCTGGCTGCTGTTCAAACTCCTGACCTTCGGCCAAAAAAGCCAGCCCATAGTCTTCCGCAGATTTTAAATCCTCCGGTCCTCCGTTCGTCCCGGGTCTTTATGGCTAAAATGATATAATTGCTTATCCTGTTTTAAGGAAATACTATGTCAAAATACCTCATAACCAGCGCTCTCCCATACGCCAACGGGCCCATCCATTTCGGTCATATCGCCGGCGCCTATCTGCCCGCCGACATCTTTAATCGCTTCCTGCATCAGAAAGGCGAAGAAGTGATCTACATCTGCGGCACCGACGAGTACGGAGTAGCCATAACTATCAACGCCGAAAAAGCCGGCGTCCCTTATAAAGATTACGTTGATAAGAACCACGCTCTTATCAAGGAATTTTTTGACAAGCTCAATATCCGATTCGACCATTTTTCCAGGACCACAATTCCCGAGCATGCCGCTCTCGCTCAGGAATTCTTCATGGATCTGCACAAGAAAGGCCATATCAAGCCCGCGGTGGAAGCTCAGTTCTACTGCACCACCTGCAATCGTTTCCTGGCCGACCGCTATGTCTCAGGCACCTGCCCCAAATGCGGAGCGGCCAATGTTCGCGGCGACGAGTGCACCAAGTGCGGCGAATGGCTTGACCCGTCCAAAATAGTTTCCCCCGCCTGCAAAGTCTGCGGCAAGACGCCGGAGATCCGCCAGACAACTCAGTACTTCCTGGACCTGAAAGCTTTCGCGCCCAGGCTGAAGGAATGGATAGAGAGTAAAAAGGATTGGAAACCCAACGTTAAGAACAAGGCCCTCTCCCTCATAGAAGAAGGCTTGGTGCAGCGCGCGATAACCCGCGATATTTCATGGGGCGTACCTGTGCCGCTGGAGGAAGCCAAAGGCAAAGTTCTTTACGTCTGGTTCGACGCACCCATCGGCTATATCTCCGCCACCATGGAGTGGGCTAAGCTTAACGGCAAGCCCGAGTCCTGGAAAGACTGGTGGTTCGACAAAGAGACGAAGCTCGTGCATTTTATCGGTAAAGACAATATCATCTTCCACACCATCGTATGGCCAGCCATGCTTCTGGGGCAGGACAAACCATATATAATACCCGACAACGTGCCGGGCAACGAATTTTACAATCTGGAAGGCAGACAGTTCTCTAAATCCGAAGGCTGGTACATAGACACGGAAGATTTCTTTTCAAAATACGGAGTGGACGCTCTTCGTTACGCCATCGCTTCCAACGGGCCGGAGACTTCGGACTCTCAGTTCACCTGGGAGGATTTCCAGGCCCGCAACAATGAATTGGCCGACAGCCTGGGGAACCTGGTCAACAGGTGCTTTTCGTTCATGAAAAAGAATTTTGAAGGGAAGATCCCGGCCATAGCTTCGGATCTTACCGCCGGGGATAAGGCGCTGCTGGACAGCTTTGGCCCGGTTTTTGACGAGGTGGGCAAGTCCTATTATTCTTACCGGGTACGGGCTGCGCTGGCGCAAACCATGGCGCTCGCTCACGCCGCCAATAAGTATGTAAACGACACCGCCCCCTGGAAGCTCAGAAAAACTGATCTCGCCCGCTGCGGCACGGTGCTGAACGTGGCCTCGCGGGCGATAATTAACGTCGCCATACTTCTTTACCCGGTGATACCGGATACCTCGCTGAAGGTCCTGACCAAGGCCGGTCTTACCCCGGACGGCAAAGTTCCGGAATTCAAACCTTACACCGGAGATTTAAACAATATGGCCTTAGGCGCTGACGACACACTGCTCTTCGCAAAAATAATGGACGACCAGATAAAGCTGGAAGTAGAAAAGCTTAAAGCCTCCGCCAAACCCCTGGCGCAACCATAGCACGACGGATCAAACCCGTGAAGCCGGCAGAACTTTTCAGTCCTCAAATTCTCCAAGCAGGATCTGTTCCAGTTCCAGATCCACACCCATCCTGGCCTTGACCTCGGCTTTTATCTTTTTCATCAGTGCGTAAATATCACGAGCCCGGGCTTTCCCGGTATTTATAATGAAGCCGGCGTGTTTTTCCGAAACCCGGGCGCCGCCTATCGCCAGCCCCTTAAGTCCGGCCGCGTCTATAAGACGGGAAGCGAAGTCCCCCGCCGGGCGTTTAAACACGCTCCCGGCCGACGGGAAGTCCAACGGCTGTTTCTCGGCGCGCGCGCCAAGAACTCCGGACCTATCCGCCTCCAAAGCGGTTATGTTTCCGGCCTTGAGCCGGAACGCCGCCTTTAAAATTATCAGTCCGGCAAGGCCTTCAACTCTGCGGTAGCTGTATTTAACTTCGGACTTTTTAAAAGTTTTCACCGCGCCGGATGGCCCCATCACCTCAAAACTTTCAAGGTTGTCGAAAGCTTCCTGCCCGAAAGCGCCCGCGTTCATGATTATTGCGCCTCCCACAGTACCGGGGATCCCGGAGGTCTTCTCCAGACCGGACAGACCCGCGCAAACTGAAGCTTTGACCGCGTTATCCCAGAGCGCTCCCGCTTCGGCTGTCAGTATATCGCTGAAAATATCTATCCTGTCCATTTTCACGGTAAGAGCAACTACGCCCCTAAGGCCCTTATCGCTAATAAGCACATTAGAACCTGCGCCCAACACAAAAAAAGGAATCTTATTTTCGGCGCAAAATTGGCGCAGCCAGGCCAGGTCCTGGAGAGAAGAAGGCTTCACCAATACATCCAGCGGCCCGCCGGCCCTATAGGTGGTGACGCCGGCAGCCGGGGCATTGAACGCGCAGTCCGGGCCGAATTTATCCTTTATCGGATTATAGGCGTCAAGCATTGCCGCACATCCTCGCCAGTAATTTCCCCACACCACGCCCCCTCTCGATGTTAACCAGGTAAACGCCCAACATTATCAGGACTCCGCCCGCGAAAGCCACTGGAGCCACCGGCTCGTTCAGCAGGATATACGCAGACAAGAGCGTTGCGAAAGGTTCGATATAAATAAAGTATGAGGATCTGACGGGACCGATGCGCTCCACCGAATTGTTCCAGAACAAATAGGCCAGCGCGGAAGAAAGAAAGCTTAAATAGCCAAGGCAAAGCCAGCCCTTCGGCGTTATGGCGGCTATCTCCCCGGTCTTGCCCGACAATAGCCATACGGGCAACATAGAAGCCGCGGCCACCAGCATGGTGACAGTGGTCACTTTGGTCTGCTTCCAAAAAGTCAGCCATTTCTTGGTCATGACAACATAACCGGCCCAGGCGACGCAGGTTCCCACGAAAATAAGATCCGCTTTTGTCGCCGGCAAGGCTATGGCCCCGCTGCCCGTCTTCGCTTTTGATAAGATTACAACCAGCGTGCCGACAAATCCCAGCAGAAAAGCGATTATCCTCGGAACCCCGATGCGCTCCCCCAGCATGGCCATAGCAGCGGCCACCAGTATCGGCGTGGAGGCTATCAGCCATCCGGCGTGATTAGCGCTGGTATACGAGAGTGCGTAAGCCTGCGCGTATTGCTGCGCGGAAACGCCCAGAACTGACATGAAAAATATTTTCTGGATATTATTGAATTTGAAATCGGAGGCTCTGAGATTTGAACCGGTAAGAGGGATCAGGAGTAAAGCGCCGATAAGCGCGCGGATGGTGACAATGGTTACCGGCGAGATCTCGGTGACCAGATGTTTTGTAAAGGGATAAGCGCCCCCCCATATCACGGTGGCGAACACTACCTGTAAATAGATCCATTTAGTTGTTTTTTCCGGTAGATCCATAACACAATGTTCAAAGAAGTCCATTCATCCTTACGGGGCGCGTGTCCCGGGTAAAGAACGGGGCGCCAGACCAGTATAATCTGACGCCCCCAGGCCTTTTCGTCTTCCTGATTACTTGCGGAGGACTTTTTTGATCCGCCTGAAAGCCCAGTCTATTTCTTTTTTCGTAACGACCAGCGGCGGGGCGAAGCGTATGACGCGATCATGCGTTTCCTTGGCAAGAAGGCCGAGGCCCATCAGTTCCTCGCAGTAAGGGCGGGCGGCGGTATCCAGCTCCACGCCGATGAGCAAACCTTTGCCGCGCACTTCCTTGATATGTTTGCCCTTGATGGTGCGCAGTTTTTCCATAAAATACTCGCCCATCTCATAAGATTGTTCCACAAGCTTCTCTTCAACTAGGACTTTTAGCGCCATCCTGGCTACCGCGCAGGCCAACGGGTTTCCGCCGAAGGTGCTGCCGTGATCCCCGGGGTTGAACACTCCGAGTATCTCTCTGGAGGCAACCACGGCCGATATCGGCATTACGCCTCCGCCCAGAGCCTTGCCCATGACTATCATATCGGGCTTTACATTTTCATAGTCACAGGCGAATTTTTTACCGGTCCTGCCGAAGCCGGTCTGAATCTCGTCGGCTACGAAGAGGACGTTATTGGCCTTACACAGGTCGTAGGCGGCCTTAAGATAACCGGCCGGCGGCACTATTATCCCCGCTTCCCCCTGGATAGGCTCCACCATAAACGCGACAGTATTGGGATTGACAGCCGCCTTAAGCTCATCGATATTGCCGTAGGAGACTATCTTAAAACCGGGCGTGAATGGCCCGAAACCGTCCCGGTACTGCGGCTCAGTGGAGAATGAGACGATGGCGATGGTCCTGCCGTGAAAATTATTAGAACAGACTATTATCTCGGCCTTGCCTTCCTCCACGCCTTTTACTTTATAGCCCCATTTACGCACGGTCTTAAGCGCGGTCTCCACCGCTTCAGCGCCGGAGTTCATTGGCAGCGCCATGTCGTAGCCGGTGAATTCGCAGAGCTCCTTAAGAAACGGGCCGAGCTGGTCATTGTTGAACGCGCGCGAAGTCAGCGTTACTTTTTTCGCCTGTTCGGTAAGGGATTTTATAACCCTGGGGTGCCTGTGACCATGATTTAGCGCGGAATAAGCGCTGAGCATGTCCATATACTTTTTACCTTCAGGGTCCTTTACCCATACTCCCTTGGCCTGCGATATCACTATCGGCAGAGGATGATAGTTATTGGCGCCGTAATGCTCGGCTATCTCGATGAGTTTGCGGCTTTCGGCATTTTGTGTCTGTTCAGTGTCCATTATTCCTCCAGTTTTGAGTCGTAAAACATAAAGCGGAAATCGGAAAGAGTCGGGGATGACAATTCCTTAGAATTTTACTCCGAGGCCTGCCTGATAACCCGGAACCCCGTGCAGTATACTATAGGCGCCGAAGACATAGGTCAGCGGGAAGGGCGTCACCTTGAGACCCACAGTGTAACGGGTGCCCGTCGCGGTGGCCGAAGTTCCGTCGAGCGCCGCGGAGACGCCCGTCACTTCAATTTTTGTCCTGTCATAACCGATCCCGGCGAAGGGCTTTATAACCGGGATATCCAGCGAAGCGGACACGTCGAAGGACATGTGACTGCCTTTAAAATAGGTGTAACTGATCGCGTCATAGAAGGCGGAAACCGCCACATCCGGGATGAACTTGGTAAGAGTCCCGCTTTTCAGAAGCGGATAGCGCAGACCGCCGCCGATGACGGACAGGCTGGCGTAACTCATGCCTCTTAGAGCTATGTCCGCGCCGACCACCGGCAAACCTACGGAAGCCTGGAATAAAGGGAATCCAAAAGCATTCACGCGTGCGTTCCGGAGTATCCGATTGGAGTCGCTGGGTTTGGTCTGCACCACGGCCGAAAGACCGACGTCAAAACCGGGGAAACCAACCGCGCGCCCCGAACTGAAATCCGAACCGCCGATAAGTCCGCCAAAATCCTTAGCGAAAGGCTTTATATAGCCATCCTGCACTGTTTTAAAATGCGAGAATGGGCCGGCCATCGCCGCCCCGTTAAACATAAAACCCGCCGTTAAAACCGCAAGCGCGAACTTTATAAGCTGCTTCATTTTAGCCTCCAGATTTCACCTATACACGTCTATCCCCTATTATTACAAAAAATCACTAAAAATAAAAGCCAATGCCTTCTCGAATCTTCTCCATAAAAGGTACGCCGCTTTTTGCCGAAGCAACTTCGATGTCGGACGCAAAACTTCAAAATGTTATAATTGTGGCTGAACCCTATGCGCGCCAGCAAATTTTTGCCAATTACTCCGGAAGAGATAAAAGCCCTCGGCTGGGACTATGTTGACATAGTCCTGGTCACCGGCGACGCCTATGTGGACCATCCCTCCTTCGCCATGGCCATAATAGGCCGCGTCCTGGAAGCCGCCGGCTACCGCGTAGCCATCCTCTCGCAGCCAAACTGGACTTCCGCCGGGGACTTTAAAAAATTCGGCAAACCCCGCCTGTTCTTCGGAGTCGCGGCCGGCAACATGGACTCCATGATCAACAAATACACTCACAACCGCCGCATACGCTCCAGTGACGACTATTCTCCCGGCGGACGCGCGGGGCTCAGGCCAGACCGGGCCACAGTCATCTACGCCCAGCGCGCCAGAGAAGCCTACCCCGATGTCCCCGTTATACTCGGTGGCATAGAGGCGTCCATGCGCCGCTTCGCCCATTATGATTATTGGGCAGACAAGGTCCGCAAAAGCGTCCTGCTCGACTCCAAGGCGGATCTGCTGGTCTACGGCATGGGCGAGAGGCCAGTTCTGGAGATAGCCGCCCTGCTTAAAAAAGGGATCCCCGCCAGGAATATACGCGGCGTAC
>Ga0247841_10001421_pt1 | contig 54436 bp, 42 predicted proteins | sample LaCruzMarch2015__2_FD_192410 | JGI IMG/M metagenome (GOLD analysis project Ga0247841, IMG submission 192410) | Freshwater microbial communities from meromictic Lake La Cruz, Castile-La Mancha, Spain - LaCruzMarch2015_18m | ecosystem: Environmental > Aquatic > Freshwater > Lake | place: Spain... | reverse complement strand
CGGTCCAGAAACTCCATCAGGTTACAGGGAAACGGCCCCATGGTCTCCACGCCTTCCGTCTTTCCGTTATCAATCATGCCGCGAGAATAGCCAGATTATCAGCTAGAGTAAAGGGGATACCCAGTCTCCGCATTTATGCCCGAATCGGTGAATACATAACGGACTCCTGCTTCCAGGATCACCGTCAGCCTGTTTCCCGCGTGGTTGCGGATGAGTAACGATGCGCCCACGGGCAGGAGTGTCATATTCCCGTAGATTGAGCTGGCTATTGTTCCGGCGTCATCGCTTTGTTCGCTGTATTCCTTCCTGGCGCGCCATGAATCAATACCTGCTGACAGCGCTATCCCGAAATTGCTGTCGCTCCAGAACCTTGCCTGTGCTTCAACTCCGGTGGCGCCATCCCAGTCTTCTTCCTGGCTTGGCATGAAAGCATTAAACCGGACTGCCGCGTCAGGTTTCAAGTTGGTGGAATCCACGGCGGTTGCTGACGTGCAAATCATGGCAATTGCCGCGATGCCTGTTGCGATGACTCTTGTCGCGTTCATTTTCTACCCCCCTTATTTTGATTCGCTGCTACTCGCCGATGTTCTTCTTGAAGGAGTTCTGAAGACGGCTGCTTCTGCTGCCGTTCGATGTTGAAGCAGTGGGACTAGGATGCTGATTGGCAACCGCTGGTTTTGTATCATGTGCCGGTGTGCCCATCTGAACAACGCCTGGCACTGTGAAGCGGGGTTGGGTTGCCGCATGCGCGCCGCTTACGGCTGAAGCCCCTGCCGGTACGGTGCTCTCTTTCCGTACAACGGTTGCTGCCGGGGCCGTCGAGTTGTTTACGACGCTGCGCCTGAGAATGTTTTGTATCGCCGATGTCCGTCTGTCGGAGCTGATCATCGGCCAGTAGTTAGGGGCCTTTACAGCTGTCGCGGGCTGCTGGACCGTTCCGGCGGTCGCGACGGGCGACACAACATGCTGTTGCTGGTGCACCCGGGTAACAGTGGTGTTCCTTCCGCCGGAGGGTACCGGCACCGGACCAGAAGATCTTGGAGCCGGCACCGCTGATATCACAGAAACTGCCGGGCCGCCGCCGGTATTGCCCGTGAAGTTCCGTCTGACAATGCTTTGCGCGTTTGCGGATCGCCTGCCGGTGTTTGACACAACTGCATGTGGCAGGGAAGACAAGGCGAGATTGTCCCTGGTAGTGTGTGTGTGCTGGACAAGGATGGTGTTGCCGTACAAGTCCGGCGATCTGTCGCCCGGAGCGCAGACTCGCGACAGATCCCTCTCGTGGAAACCGTGCGTCGGCACGAATGCGTAGTGCCGGTCCGATAGTCCGAAATTACAATCACGGTCAACATACCGTCCGTGATAACGGAATCCGAGGCCGATCTGGTATTCCGCTTCCGGCGGCAGTGGTGCCCAGCCTATGTGAGAGTCCGAATAGCGCCATTGCACCCATGACGGCGCCCACAGTGTGCCGGGCACCCACACCCAGCGATAGGACTGCGTAAAGACCCAGCGTCCATAGTGAAAGGGTGCCCATCCCCATGAGTAGCTTGACTGCCAGTACCAGCCTTCGTCCGTCCATTGCCAGGAACCGGCATGGACGTAGGGCCGCCATGAAGTGTCGATAACCGTTGCCGACGGTTGCCAGACCTGGCCGTACGGAGACATGGAGAACCAGACGCCGTATGCCGACAGAGGCGTGTAGAAATCATTGACCGTCCTGACTTCCGGAGAAGAGACAGTGATTACCGGCTGCTGGCTTGTGACGGCCGGTTGCTGCGGTTCTGGCGCAGGCGGCTGCACTGGTTGCTGATCCTGAGTCTTTTGTTCAGGCTGGGTCGTGGTCGTTGCCTGGATGGCCGGCACTTGTTCCGAGACTGCAGGTGCAGACTCTCCATTTGCGATGATCCTGCTTCTTAGTTCGCTACGGACCATTTCGAGGATTGTCTGCGGAGGAATACCCAGGTCGCGCAAGGCCTGCAGTGCCGCCTCGTCCTCTGTTGGCTGAGGCGGTACAGGCGCGATTGATGTCACCTGCATTGGTTCCTGTGTCTGTTGCTGGACAGCGGCGGTCTGCTGGGTAGGCTGTGCGGCGAGATGAATGTCATGAAGTCGGACAATTGCCGGAGTTACAGTTGCCGATTCCACTGTTCCTGTCGGCTGAGCCACGGAAACGGTCGGCGCCTCCGACGCGTGGCATCCGCCAACGGCTAGAAAGGAAATCACCCATATTGTCATACTCTTCATGGTTTCTATCCTCCTGTTTCCTGAGAATGCGTCATCTATACATTCAGACGTTGCATGCCCGAGTTTTATTCACTGAATATGAATAAAGCCTGGCAGATAGCGGAATATTGATGGAGTATTGCTAGAGGAGATGGGATCGTACGTAGAATCTCTCGATTCCGAAAGGTCCGTTCTCAACGGCCGAAGCACGTGGAACTGGCGGTATTGATGCCGCGTTGGCCGCTCGTGAGCCTGTTGATGGCAAGCTTGAAACCTTCAGGCGAAAAATAGACAATGCATCGGAAGGTTGGTAGAGAAGGCCGATCAATCTGATTCTGAGGATAATAAACGGAAATGTTGTGAATAAAGATGACAGTAGAGCCGTCAAACACTGTTGGAGAGAGTGTCGAAACGCTCATTGACAAGGCGAAGAGGGGCGATATGGATGCGTTTGCCGCCGTCTTTGAAGGGTTCCGTCCGGATGTTTTCCGGGTTGCCTGCAGGCTCGTGGGGGTTGACGAGGCAAATGATGTGGTGATGGAGACATTCCTCAAGGCCTGGCAGGCAATACCGAGGTTTGACGGGAGGTCGGCGCTTAAAACCTGGCTTTATCGCATAACGCACAATAGCGCGATTGACATGTTGCGATCACGTCAGCAGCGAAGGGAGACAGTATATACGGATCTCTCCGCCGGAGACGGAGCAATGGGGGAGATCGTGGATAAAGGGCAGAAGGCCCCCGATGAAATAGAGGTGGAAAAGGAAATTGTATTGCGTGTTTCTCTGGCAATGGACAGGTTGCCGTCCGAGCACCGCATCTCACTGGCGCTTAGATATTCGGACGGGCTGAGCTATTCGGAGATTGCGTCGGTCACAGGGGTGTCGATTGGAACGGTGATGTCGCGACTCTTCAACGGCAAGCGGAAGCTGCGCAGGATACTGGAAGAAAGTGTGAGCTGATGAATAAACTGAGCATGACAGAAATAGAGCATGGGTTGCGGAATCAGTCTGTCGCTTCGACAGTGTCGGGTGATGATGAGTTCTGGTCCGATTTCAGGGCGCGGGCCAGGCTTCGCAACCAGGAGCAGCCGGCGCGGGTTTCCATGATACCACGCGGATGGGCGATAGCCGCCGTATGCGCCGCAATGCTGATCGCAGGCATTGGTATCCTGAGTTATGGTCGTGGCGGTGGCCTTCAGGAGCTGAGCAGTGTTAGAGCGCTCGATGTCAAAGTTGACCATGGCGCAGTACTGATGATGACCGACGAGGCTCATCAGAGTACAATCCTCTGGATTGTCGATATGCAGCCGGACAGTGATAAAGGAGGCAATGCATGAGAATGTTTTCCACCACGGCATTTATTCTGTGCGTCTGCCTTGCGATGCCAGGCCTTGCAGGCGGGAATCTTTCCATACGGCTTGCGGAGGCCACGCCAGAGGAGAAGGGCGTGCCTCCCTCGTTTTCAGATGTAGCGGCAGCCCTCCGGCAGGTGGGCTTCGCGGACTGCCGGCTTGTCGCGTCCGTAGCTGTGTTTTTGCCTGCGAAGAACTGGACTGCAACGCTTGGCGAGTTTTCGGTGAAATGCTCCGGGCCTCAGAACAATCTGGAAGTGTCAGTCCGGCAAGGTGGCAGGGAATTACTGAATACAACCATTAATCTTCAGACAGGTAAGCCGTTTGTGCTGGGATCGCTTTCAGGCAGGAAAAGCAAGATGGCCATGGTTTTTCTTGTCAGATGATACTGCCGTTCAAGCAGGTGTCGACTACATCGAGCTCTTCATCATTCCCACAACGCTCATGACTCCGCCGTAGCAAGCCATCACCGCGTTAGGTGCGAATGGCGGCACGAGAACACCTACAAGCAGGCGTAGCGCCCAGGAGTCACATTCCGAGTAGAGGTAATACAGGAAGTAGAAAGGCACAACCAGGCAGAGCAATCCGTTCATGATACTGTCGCCGAACCCGTCCACTACCACTGTCAAGTATCCGACCAGCATCATGAACAGCCCGGCTTTCACGAAGATGTCGAGATCCGCATTTCCAAGGATGACGTATCTGAGCAGGCAGAGGATGCCGGTTATGACGAAGAACATGATGAGGATTGTGACACTGCTGGGCGACCAGGCAATAATTCTGTGCTTCTTGCGCACCCTTTTTTGCCTGGTCGCGACAGCCTTGGATGCCGTCATCGTGGCGAGTTCCAGCTGGGAAATCTCCCTCCTGGCAGGTTCCTTCTTTGGTGGCGGCGGTCTGGGCCCGGTCACCATGGCGGTAGGGATATCAAGTTTCTCGCCGCATTTGCGGCAGGCTGCCATTCCCGGATCCACATATTGCGAAACTGATGTTTCCTGTCCGCAATGCGCGCACTTGACGTTTATGTCTGCCATAATGTTTCTTTTGCCTGCCTGAAACGAATGATGCAGCTTGTGACCGCTTCCGTCAAGGTTGCGCAGATGGTTTCCGCCCCGTCCGGGATACTATTATTTCCGATCTCCCGTAGCTGGAAGGGGTTACAGGATGAAGTGGAATCTCGATTCTGCCGGTTCTGCGGTCGACGAGTTTGGAAAGGTAGTCTGAAAGCACCCGGCCGGTGTCGGTGGTCATGCCTTTCCGGGCAAACTGCATGTCGACGACTATAAGGCCTTCACTGCCGACATCCGCTTCCTTTGCGCTGCCGTAGCGGTTCTGAGGAAGCGGTTCCAGAAGCTTGCGTATGATCTTGATAAGGGCGTGCTCCTCGCGCATGTATGGAGGAATGAGATCGAGAAGCTTGTCGGGCAGCTCCGTCTTGATTCGCAGCAAGGCATCTTCGTCGGTCGTGTCCGGGTCGGAGAGCGGCTCCCCTCGCAGCATCTCAAGGCCAACGAGTCCCACGCTGTAAAAGTCGGACTGCGGTCTGCCCGGTTCGCGGCGATGTATTTCCGGAGCCATGTAGATAGGCGACCCGAAGAGGAACGTAACCTTTTCTCCGATCATGACAGCACGGCCGAAGTCGATGGTCCTGATTATGCCGAGCCTGTCGACCATGACGTTTGCCGGCTTGACGTCCGAGTGCAGGAAGTTGGCGGCGTGGAGGCGTTCAATGCCGCGAATCATGCGGCGCAGCATATATACCACCAGGTTGGGCTGAAACCTGAGCATGCTTCCCTCGATACGGAACAGGACCCGCTGGAATCTTGCCCACTCCTCGTCAGTGCTTTGACGCCGTGCGGCCTCGATATGATCGAGGCTGAGGAGTCGCCGCAGATCCATTCCATCGATGGCCTCCATCTGGGCATACCCGATTCCGTAGGTTTCGTCGTATGAGTGCAGGGAAACAAGGTTGGGGCTATGCATGCCCTGGAGGCGAGAGACCTGTGCGGCCAGTCGGCCCATGTCGGTCCAATACTCCTCGGAGTTCCTGTAAATGCCGGGATCGAACACCTTTATTGCGTGTTGCGTGATACATCCTCTTGCGCCCTGCCTGAGGCTCAGAAAGACCACGCCTTGCCGGCCGCGGCCAAGTTCATGCAGGAATTGGAACGCTACCGGATAGAAAATGCCTCTTGCGCGGAGTATGGACTCATAATTGCTGCGCAGTTGCTCCATGCTCATACTTGAAACATGCGACGGCAAGTGGGGTTGCCCCCCGGCCGGCTCGATGACGGTTGATGATGGATTGGCAGCCTGCGCCAATGTCTTCAGGTTGATCTTCTTAACGTCGTGATCTGGATCATGTTTCTGCATATAATCAAAGTCCATCCGGGTTTGATGTTGTTCCATCGTTTCCGGATGTAATAACACCGTACGAAGGCCAGGCTTACAATTGAAACTAGGGTGATTGTCTTGCTTTCCGCGCGCGGAATCGCCGGAGCAACCGGCCGGACCGCGAAAGGAATGCCCTGCGCGGGCGTGCCGGGTTCGCGTCTTTCCTTCCGCCGTTTGCATGATAGGCAAGGAAGGACTCCAGCCCTTCTTTCCCCATGAAGTGAGTGAGCTGCTTGTGGTCTGTCTGAAGCAGGTCCACCAGGATCATTCCATCCAGCACGTCCCCGAACTGCGGGTCTCGATTGAAGCAGAGCAGTTTACCGCCAAGTCGCAGGTACTGCTTCAACAGCACTGGGACGCCTTTCTGGTCACCCTCGATGTCCGAAATAACGCTTGAAATTGTGTCGATGTCCGTCACGGCCGTATCGAATACGGTCTGGACACAGCCACGTGCCGCTTTTGATTTTGGCCTGCATCTCGGCTTGATCAACCGGGCCAGATCGGTTTCATAGTTGTTGTGCTTCAGGTACGACGTCAGAAGCCATCTTGAAACGGAACGATAGTCGTTGCTGATGCTGACCGGTCCGAACAGGTTCTTGTGCCTTGGGTTGGCCACCACAAACCTGCCGATGCCCCTCCACAGCATAAGCAGCGCAGAGTAGTTCTTCTGGCATTCCGGCCTGATAAACGACCGCCCGAGTTCAAGGCCGGGGCTTATCTGTTTCAGGAGGTTCTTGTTGAAACGGAAGAGGGTGCTTGTGTACAGTCCCTTCTTCCCGAACCTTTGTATCACCCTGTCTGAACGTGCGAGCCGGTAAGCGCCCACCACCTGCATATTCGCCTTATCCCAGACAAAAAGGTGTATGTAGTGTTTGTCGAAGCGGTCGAGATCTATGCTCTTCCCTGTGCCTTCCTGCTCAAGGCGGAACGATATTTCCCGCAGCCTTCCTATCTCAAAGAGTATGTGCGGGATCTGGCCCGAAAAAGCGTAGTAGGTTGTCAGGTTGGAGTTCTGGATGATCTTCTGCTCCGGGGGCAGGCGTTCGACCTCGGCGGCCATCAGTGACGGGTCTTCCGGCGGAGCTATCGGAGCCAGCTCCTTTGGAGCCTGCCGCGGACGGAAGAAGTTCTTGAGTCTGGAACTTGCCGGCTTGTTCCTGTTCTCAAGCAGGTATGTCCTGAACCGGAGATAGTCCACAATGTCGGCGTCGCTCTCGCACATGCCCAGCTTCTCGAATGGGATAGGGCTGCCAACGGCAAGCCCTATCTTCATGTTCCGCTTGATGAGCATTTCGTGAGGAAGCATCATGGTGCGCAATCGCGGGTGTATCAGCCCGGCCATCTGGAAGAACGGACCATTGTGGCCTTCAATAAAGATCGGAACCACCGGGCACTTTGTGATCTTGATAATTCGCCCTATGGTTGAGTCCCATTTTGGATCAACTACGCTCGGACTGCGCCAGCTGGAGTGCGAAACTTCTCCAGCCGGGAATACAAACAACATGCCACCATTGCGTATCCACTCGATTGACTCGCGAAGAGGGGCGATATTGGCTCTCTTTGACTTACCGCCGCGGAAAGGATCAACGAAGATGCAATACTGATGCACTTCCGGTATGCGTTTCAGCATGTAGTTGGCGAGCACCTTGACGTCGGGTCGCACTGATCGCAGGAGTACCGCCATAATAGCCGATTCAATCCCGCCATACGGGTGATTGGCTATCACGAGCGCCGGCCCTTCCTTCGGGATGCGGGCGAAGTCCTTGTCTGATATGTCGTAGGAAACATTCATTTCCTTGAGGAATTTGCTCAGGAAATGATTGTCGGATTTGTCGTCCCTGACTTTCTCGTATATCTTTTCGAGGTGGTCGAAGAAGAGCATCTTTTCAAGGAGCCTGACTGGTGCGGCGAACAGCTTCTGCCGTATGGGGCCCTTGAAAGACACATTGATGCGGAACGGATGGGCCTGTTGTGCCCCCTGCGATGGATCAGGTAGAGTGGATTCGGTCTGTTTTTCCTGCATGGAGCCTAATATAGCGGCGGACGCATGGATTTTCCATGCTTTTCTCGGGAAAATGAAAGGGGCCGCAGTGTTCAACTGCGGCCCCTGATTTGCTGCTTCGCAAATACTAAAGAATCGCGTCCTTTGCGGCCTTCGCAATGCGGAACTTCAGTACCGTCTTCGCCGGGATCGAGATTACTTCACCAGTGGCCGGGTTACGGCCCATGCGTGCGGCTCTCTTTACCTTGACGAGCTTGCCGAGACCAGGAATCGTGAACGCGTCTTTGGCGCCCTTATAGGCCATCTGTACGAGCCCCTCGAGTGCGCAAGTCGCCTGCTTCTTCGTAATGCCTGCCGCATCCGCTATTCCCGCGATGATCTTACTCTTTGTCATTCCCTTTGCCATGCTTGGCTCCTTTCATTTTGAAGGGTTTCTTCTACTCACAGAAACGATATGACCCGGAATATATGCTGATTGCAGGCCAATGACAACAGAATTCTGATTGAGAATTAATCACCATTGACCTTCCGCACGTTCCCGGGAATTGAATCAGTAAGGGTGGGCGAAGATTCCGAGATAGACGGCGAATTGTCCGTTGCCGTCATTGGCCCCGTAGGGGTTGGAATCGTACTGAGCCCAGTATCTGAATCCCATATGATCAGAGAGGTAGTGCCTGAATCCAGCCTTGATCTGCAAATCAGTACCGTCGCCATCGCCACCCCACCTGGAAACTCCAGCTCCGACGTATGGATACAAGTTGTCGACGAGTTCCCTGAAGTAGTAGTTCAACCCCGCACCTGCCGACACGATTTTCGAAGAATCCGCACTGTACCATTCAACGGTGCATTCCAGCTCAATCTGGTCGGTGAGGAAGTAGCCGATCGCACCATAGGCATCAATAAAGGATTTCGTCTGACTGTCGCCCTCACCTCTGGGAAAGCGCATTGTGACAGCTCCGGACCATGTCACGTCGTCCCTGCCGAGCCAGATATGGCTGTGGGTGTCAAACAAGTAGTCGCCTGCTGCTGTGGGAGCCGAGACATCCGCGAAACCAGTATTTGCTGCCAGACAGGCAACCGCCATCATAACAAAGATTTTTCTCATCGCATATCCTCCTGTTTAGGAATTCCGTGAGCCGCATAGTACCTCAACCGGTTTGTGCAAGGCAAGGCCGATTAGTCTGAACTTGCAGGCGCTCCAGTTGCGTTGCGTGGCTCTCCTCGGCCTTGTCTGCCTGCGCTCCCCCGATCAGCCTGCCATTCCACGCACCAGTGGTGTACCTCGCCAGCTTGGAGCTTGAGTCGCAGCGCAGAAAGAGCGGTTCATGTCAGATGCAGAAATCCCGCTTTAAAGTCCTGTACTGGGTATCACGTTGCGCCGGAATGAGTCCTGTTTTGGAGATGAGGAAGACGACTTCGTCGGGATTCATCGCGTAGGAGATTCCGGTTGCCCGGACGACCTGTTCCTCCATCAGGACACCGCCAAAATCATCCGCCCCGAAGACCATGGCCAGTTGCGCTACGTGTGGCCCCTCTGTGACCCATCCGGCCTGGATGTGTGCGACATTGTCCAGCACAAGGCGGGCCAGGGCGACCATGCGCAGATAATCTACGCCGCTGGCTGATCGCCGGCTCCATCTTGTGCGGTTCGGCTGGAAACTCCATGGAATAAACGCCGTGAATCCGCCGGTACGGTCCTGCTGTTCCCGGACCCGGACCAGGTGCTCCATGCGATGGGCACTGCTTTCGCCAAAACCGTAAACCATTGTTGCGGTTGTCTTCATGCCCAGGCCATGTGCGGTTTCCATCACTTCAAACCATTCCTTTGCGCTGATCTTGCGTGGACTCACCTGCCGTCGCCATTCGTCCACCAGGATCTCCGCTCCGCCACCGGGCAGGGAATCAAGGCCCGCCCGGCGTAACCGCTCCAAGCCTTCCCGTACGGATAGTCCGCTGCGGCGCGAGAGATAGGAGATCTCGGCTGGGGAGAGGGAATGAAGGCAGACCTGGACGCGGCTCTTGATGGCTGAGAACAGCTTTTCGTAGAATGCAAGATCCCTGTCCGGGTTGAGACCGCCCTGGATAAGGACCTGCGTGGCACCTTGCCCCGCAGACTCCACAACCTGGCGCACTATTTCATCGGCGGACAAAGTGAACCCCTTGCCGGTTCCCGGCGCAACATGGAAGGCACAGAACTTACAGCCGGCCTCGCAGATGTTGGTGGAGGAGATGTTGCGGTCAATGACGAACGTGCCGAGGTTTCCCGGCACCTGCTTCCTTCGTCGCTGATTTGCCAGTGTGCCCAGTTCGTTCACATCTGCCTGATCGTGCAGGACCACCGCATCCTCGCTGGATAACCGCTCGCCATGCCTTGCCTTTTCCAGCGCGCGGGACAGCGCTGCGGTCGGTTTTACCGGTTGTGGCGGGATGGACGGCGCCATTGCTTTTGCGGTCAATGCGGGTTTGTACCGGCTGTTGACCAGCGCGGGAGCAAGGCCAAGATCCGAAATGAAGGCCGACATCTCTTCGATCGAGGCGAAACGCTGGCTCTGCGGCGCGCCGGCGGCGCTGGCAATGCGCTCGTCCATGCTGGTTCCCCCGATGTCATTCACCCCGCTGTTCAGCAGCACCTGCAATAACTTGCGGTCCGCGTAATTCACCAGCATCCGGAGGTGCGGGAAATTGTCGAGAAAAAGACGTGCCAGGGCGACAACGCGGACAATGGTGTACCCGCTGGGCCCCCGCTTCACGGAGAGCCGGGTGCCGCCCGGTTGAAATGGAAGAGGAATGAAGGCCTTGAATCCGCCGGTACGATCCTGCAAGTCGCGGAGCCGTTCCAGGTGCGAAATGATGTCCTCCGGCGTCTCGATATGACCAAAGAGCATTGTGGCGTTGCTTGGTATGGCCAGCCCGTGAGCCTGCTCATGTACCGTCAGCCAGTCATCGGCTGATATCTTCCTGGAACAGATCAGGCGTCGCGTGTCGACTCCGAAGATCTCTGCACCTCCGCCGGGGATGGCACTGAGGCCCGCGTTCTGCAGTCGGCGCAATGTCTCCATGACGGTCAATTCAGCCTTGCCGGCCAGATAATGGATTTCGACCGCCGTTAGCCCTTGGATCAACACCCCGGGAAGAGTTTCGCTGGCGATACGAAAAAGCGACTCGTAGTAGTTCAAATCGAGGTCTTCGCGCACGCCGGCGACAATGTGGAGATCTGTCAGGCCCGCGTCCCTGGCGGCGACCATGCGCTTTCGGGCCTGGTCGAGCGACATGATGTATGCGTCAGGCGCATCGGGTTTTCGCCAGAAGGCGCAGAGTTCACATTGGTTGTCACAGACATTTGTAGGATTAAGGTTGAGGCTGTGGGTGAAGAATGTTGTCGGCCCGTGCATTCGCCGACGCACCCTGTCGGCACTGTGCATCAGTTCTGCTGTGTCCGCATGAAGCAGGAGATCCAGCGCCTGTTCCGGCGAGAGGCGCGAGACATGGTCGATTCCTGGTTTTAGCGACTGGATCACGATGCGATGCTCCCTGGCGCGGTGTTCGCCACGATCATCTGCCGGAACCGCTCCAAGGCCTGGATTTCCAGCAGTTCGACATCATAATAGATGCAAGTGGCGAAATAATCCATGACGACCGGCTCGGACAGTCCGAGTCTCAAAGCCTGTGCCCGCGCAATTTGCGGTAAGGCCATCAGCCCTGCCTGTTTGGCGGCATGCACCACGCCGGCAAGCCCGTCAGGGTCGGGATAGTCACGGCGGATAACCCAGGCTGCGAAGACGAATGGCAAGCCGGTCATCTGGTTCCAGGCTGTCGCAAGGTCGTAGTCGCCTGCGGCGCCTGGCGGTGTGCACAAGGCGCGGTCGCCGATAACAACTTCAGCATCGGCTGCGAACGCCGTGTCGGGCTGGACAAACCGGACATCCAGATTCCAGTGGTTCTCCATCAGAATGCGGGTGAGGGTGTTGGAGGTGCGTGAGGCGCCATCGAGTTGGACGGTTTGCACTCGGTCAAGGGGGCGGTTGCATCTCAGCAGTACACTGCGTACTTGCTTTTCAGCGCAGATTCCAACTCCCTCAATGCGGTCGAGATCGGGATTGGCAAACAGATCGGCCACCGGGATCAGTCCGGCATCCACCGTCCGGTCGCGGATCCGCTTCAAGAGCTTTGCCGGGTGGTCAAGGATGACACTGGCGCCCGGACAGACCTCCGGTATGAACTGCGCCAGGGGCACGGAATTAGCATATGGTGGAGCCGCAAACCGGAATGGGTGCGCAATGTGATACCGAGTCTTCATGTGTGGGCTCCGGCAGATGATCCGGGCAGGCGAGCGGTGAACAAGCTTACAAAGCCGCCTGTCAACGAGGCGCAGGCCGTGCATGCAAAACCACTTTTTGCCATGACGGCCAACATAGCTGCGACTGGCGGAAAATGATCGATCGAATCCGCCAGGTATTGATAGGCGCTGCGCTGGGAAAGTAGTTTGCCCAGCAGCGGGATTACGTGTCGCGTGTAGGTCTTGTGGACAATTCGCAGAAGAGGATTTGCCGGAGGCGTCAGTTCAAGGATGGCAATTGTGCCGCCGGGCTTGAGGACGCGGTGCATCTCGGCCAGGGCCGCGGAATGATCAACGATATTACGGATACAGAATGCGCTGACTATTCCATCGAAACTGGCGTTTGGAAACGGAAGTGTTGTTGCATCTGCTGCCTTGTATGTAATGCGGTCTGACAAACCGGCTTGTTGTGTCTTTGCAATAGCCATGGCCAGCATTTCAGAGGATACATCAATTCCAGTGACATGTGATGCAGGCGCCTTCCTCAGGATCGCGATTGCAACGTCGCCGGTTCCGCATCCGATATCAAGAAACTTGCATCCGCTGTTTGCCAGGAGACTCTTGATCGCGATCCGCCGCCAATAGCGGTGAAGGCCGAGCGACATGATGCCGTTCAATAGGTCATAACGCCGCGCAATTTGATCGAACATCAGGCGGTTCTCCTGCGCCGAGATCAAGGTGTCGGGGGGACTGCAGATCATCATATTCTCCCGGGGAGACCGTAGCTGTCCCAATGCTTCTCGACGTGACGTTCGTGCTCAGGGTCAAAGGCGACTGGCAGCCGGTAGCCGGTCTTCCATGTGGCGTCAATGGCAATAGGGAAATGAAGCACGAGCCGGTTTCCAACAACCTCGCGCCGCACCGGGTACAAGTCGGCCAATGGATCAAACCGGGTAAACCAACCCCAGAGGACAAGGCGTTGGTCATTGAGAGGGATATCATCGGAAACCAGGACATGGAACAGGTACTCCCGCGCTGCCGGATGTGCCGCCAGGGCATCGCGTACTGCGGCCTTGTCGGCGTTTCTCGACACTTGCGCCACCAGGAACGCCTCGCCTGCTGCGACGAGCCCGAGGATGTCCCTGTGAACAGAGTCAGGTGGTGGCGGTGGAGGCGGCGGCTTCGTGCGTGGCGGCCGACCGGCACCATGCGTTGCCATCATTATAAGCTTGCTCCCGGTGTTCATTGACGGGCCGGTAAAGTCGAGGGTGTCCTGAGATGTAGGCGCAAGGAGATGCAATCCATCCGTTGGATCAAGATGGCGCCAGATCGCACGGCTGACCTCGGCAAAATTCCGCACGTTAACGTCGTTGGGCACCACGATCATTATTTTTGTCAGCGAAAGTTGCCCCTCGCCGAGCATTCCCAGCGCATGCTTGAGTCCTTCGCGGCCGTATCGCTCCCTGACGGAGATGACAGCAAGTGGATGAAATCCGGTTTCGGGGTAAGCCCACAAATCACTGACAGCGGGCCGTATCAGTTTGAGCAGGGGCAGTACCATTTCCTGGAGCGCAACACCGATGAAGTAGTCTTCCTGTGGCGGTTTTCCGACCACGGTGGCGGGATAGATGGCATCCTTCCGTGCCAGCAAGCGGTCAACGCGGAAAACCGGAAATGGCGCGCTGTGGGAGTAGTGGCCGAGGTGGTCGCCGAATGGGCCTTCCTGCCGCGTATCACCGGCGGTAACGCTGCCCTCGAGGACGAATTCCGCCGTGGCTGGAATTCGATGGCCGGTTTCCCTGCGCAGAATGACATCCAGCGGCTGCCCCATTATCAAGGCGGCCAGCAGGCGTTCGTCGATTCCCTCAGGCAGCGGTGCGATGGCTGCCATCGTGAGGGCTGGCGAGCCACCGAGGACCACGCTGACTGGCAGCGCTTTGCCCAGTTCGCAGGCTGTCTTGAAATGGAATCCGCCGCCTTTCTCGATCTGCCAGTGCATGCCTGTGCTCGTGGCGTCGAAACGCTGCATGCGGTAGATGCCCAGGTTTCCGATGCCGGTGCGGGGATCCACGGTGTGAACCAGCGGCAGTGTGAAGAAAGCTCCGCCATCGAGCGGCCAGCACTTCAGGCACGGCAGCAAATCCAGCTGTGGCGGGGTGATGATACGTTCCATCACGGGTCCACCTTCCACGCTGCGCAGGCGGGCTTTGGCAATCTTCCAGATGGTTCCGCGTTCGGACCAGATGGCCGACAATGTCGGGGGCATGAGCCGTTCGGCCAGAAGCAGTAACTCCTCGCCGATCTCTACGGGGTGTCGCCCGAACGCCATTTCCACGCGCTTGGGTGTGCCATAGAGATTTGAAACAAGCCGGTAAGGGGAACCCTTCACGTGTTCAAACAGGACGGCCGGTCCTTCTGCGGCCAGCAGCCGGTGCTGGATGATTGTAACGTCCTGGTCGGTGTCGACCTCGACAGGCACGCGGGCAAGCTCGCCGGCGGCTTCGAGCTGGCTTAAGAAGACCCTGAGATCAGTGGCGCTCATGGCAAGGTCTCCCAGTTGCTTGCCGCGGGATGGCCGAGAACCGCCAGCACGCGATCAACAAAGAGATCGAGCAGCTCGGTCATGTTGACGGTTTCCGGATCCCGCCCTGCAAGCTGGTAGAAAGGCGGCGACATCGGCATGACAATTCCGCCCGCCGACGTCACAGTGGACGCGTTGTTGAAATCCATCAGTGTCCATGGCGATTCCCTGACGCAGAGGACGAGCTGGCGGCGCTCCTTGAGATGACAATGCGCCGCGCGTGTGATGAGCGTATCGGTAATGCCGTGAGCCACCTTCGCCATGGTGTTGGTTGAGCAGGGGAGGATCACCATTCCAACGGTTGGGACGGACCCCGAAGAAATGGCCGCGGCCAGGTCGGTATCTTCAAATACCTTATGCGCCAATGTGGCGAGACGTGCAAAATCGCCGCATTCCCGCTGGAATACGTTCCTGCCCCACTCGCTTGCGACGAGCGAGACCGGCCAGGGCGACTTCTTCAGCAATCGTTCCGCTGCATGGGCGCCGGTTGCGCCTGTTATGGCAAGGATCAGATTCATGGAAATCCTCCAAGCAGTGGAATCATTGAGCCGGCGATACCGGCGATGGCCGAAATCGGGAAGAATCTGACCGGCAGCGGGATCTTCTGGTGGTACGCCGCGGCGAAAGCGAAGATTGCTGCGGCGAGCGCAAGACCTGATGCGCTGCCGCCGCCGGTGATCTGCCACAGACGGATGGCCGCCGCAACAGCCACGACGTGAACCACCCCGGCCATCCACTGTGCGCCGTTGTAGCCGAGACTGGCGGGCAGGCTGTGTACTCCGTTTTGCCGGTCCGACTCGAGGTCCTGCAATGCATAAATGATGTCGAAGCCGCTGATCCAGCAGAATGTGAAGAGCGCCAGCAGCAGGATGGATGCCGATACCGAGGTTCCGCCGGACACTGCAACATAGGCACCGAGCGGACCGAGAGCCAGGCACACGCCGATCCCGAAGTGACAGAGGGAGCTGAACCGCTTCAGTACAGAATACGTGATTAGAACCAAAGCCGGAACGGGCGACAGTTTGAGGCAGACCGGCCCGAGTGCGGCGCAGGCCGCAAGGTAGACGACCAGTCCCGCCGCTGCGATTCCCCAGCCTTGAGCCGGCGACATGCGACCGCTTGGCAACTCACGTCCGGCGGTGCGTGGATTGAGCTGATCAAGCCGGCGGTCAAGAATGCGGTTCATTGCCATGCCGAGCGCTCGGGCGCCTAGTCCTGCCAGGGCGATAAGACCGAGCAGTCGAAAGCCGGGCCAATGACCGTTCGCGCCGAGCATTGCCCCGGCGAAGAGCAGGGGCAGGCTGAAGATTGTGTGCTCGACCTTCACAAAGTTGGCCATCTTGGACAGGATTCCACGGTTTGAGGGGCCTATATTGACGAGGCCATCCATAACCTGCTTTGCAACGGACGTGGACACCGCGGCGAGGTTGCGATGAAGGGTACCGCGACTGGTGGCGTCGGCCGGGTCGCTAACCCCTTTAAGGAGATAGCAGGGGATCGAGTGCCGGGCGCACGCACTGGCGACGGCGTATCCTTCCATGTCGACCACATCGGCGTTCGCCGCCAGGCGTTCCCGGCGTTCGCCGCCAAAGACAGGTTCCATGACGGAGGCCAGGCGGACAGACGTCAGATTCTGCCAGGCACCGGTAAGGTGAAGCGGCAGCGTGGGGGCGGTTCTTCCCGGAAGCATTGAATCCCCGTCACGCGATTCTCGAACGCGGCATACGTCCCCGGGGTTTACCATGGTGGACAGCGCTCCGCAGATGCCAGGATTAACCAGGATTGTTGTTCCACGATTGACGATGGCATATTCGGCAGCGGCGGCGGCATTTGCCGGGCCCATGCCGCTGATCAGGATCAGGCCTGCGGGCCGTGAGTCATGTTCCAGGAAAGCGAATGTTGCAAAAGGTTGATTCTGGATCTCCTCCGCTTTCAGCCCGGCGATCAGAGGGCGGGCTTCTTCAAGGGTGGCCAGGAGCAGCGTGATCATCGGGTGATGCCCGCCTTTCGTGCCCGTTCCTCAAGCTTGGCAACGGCGGCTTGCCCGGTTTCACCAAGGTCGAGGGAGAAATTGTTGACGAACATCCGGATGTGCCTGGCCTGAACCTCCGCGCTGGTCTCAATTGCATTCTGCCGGACATACTCGGATGGGGCTTCAGGACAGGAGATGGAATGCCGAATGGCCTGCCGGAGAAGAAGCTCGAGTTCAGACGTGGTCTTGGTCCCCAGACTTTTCCTGGCAACGACACAGCCCAGCGGGATTGGACAGCCCGTTTCGGTTTCCCACCATTGCCCGAGATCGGCAATGCAGATCAGTCCGGCATCATTATAGACGAAACGTGATTCATGGATGATAACCCCGCAATCGACTTCGCCCGCGATAATCATCGGCATCACCCGGTCATATGGGACAAAGACCTTCCTGGTAGCGGCGGGTGACCAGAGCCGCATCAGAAGGTGGGCCGTGGTCAATTCGCCGGGAATTGCGATCCGGCACCGGGGAAGGTCTGCCTTGGAAAGTTGCCTGCGAGCGACGAGCAGCGGGCCGCAACCGAAGCCGAGAGCGGCACCGGCGGTGAGCAGCTGATACTCCCGGCGGATGAGGAGATAGGTGTGGAACGAAACCTTTGTCACGTCGTAAATCGAGTCCAGGGCCATGCGATTGAGTGTTTCGACATCGTGCAGATGCACCGAGACCTCATACCCTGAGGCTGACAGGCCGCCCGAAGCCACGTCGCAGAACATAAACGTGTCGTTGGGGCAGGGGGAATAGGCCATGGTCAGTTTTGTCATAGGAATGCCCTGAAGAAGGCTTGAAAAAGCGCTTTCATGGCTGGGATGCTGCCAAAACGGGACTCAAAGATCAAGCGTTGCGGAAAATCCAGTTCCTCGTTCCTCCGATTCTCATTGAAAGAGTCCGATCTTTGTATTACTACGGGCGGGAATCGTTGGTGATGGAACTATCGATATCGATATGCGGCGACACGGTCGGTTTGCGCAGCAGCACCCGTGTCGGGTGCGGGACAGAAGACAACCATGTGAGCGTTGGCGCGCTGACATCATAAAAAGGAGGACATCATGAGATCCAGAGTTTTGATCGCACAAGTCTTGCTTGCAGTGTTCACTACACCGCTATTTGCCGCGCCTTTGTCCGTCACGCCTTCAGACCGACTGAAGGACGGAGGATGGAGCAAGCGTCACGAGGAAAAGCTGGCCGCTCCGAACCGGGCCACCGCGCAGGTGGTGTTTATCGGCGACTCCATCACCCAGGGATGGGAAGGCGCGGGAAAGAGTGTCTGGGCGCACTACTATTCCGCGCGCGGAGCGCTCAACCTTGGCTATGGCGGCGACCGCACCGAGAACGTGCTGTGGCGATTCGATCACGGTGAATTGGATGGCCTGAAGGCCAAGGTTGCGGTGCTGATGATCGGCACGAACAATACCGGTCACCGCAAGGACAGCCCCGAGGACATCGCGGCCGGTGTGCGCAAAATCCTTGATGTGCTGCAGCAGAAGCTCCCGAAGACTAAGATCCTGGTACTCGCAATTTTCCCTCGCAGCGCGGCCGCGACCGATGCGCCGCGTGTAAATAACGACAAGGCTGATAAATTGATCGCCGGATTTGCCGACAACAAGCGGGTATTCTTTCTCGACATTAACAACAAGTTCTTGCAGCCGGATGGAACATTGTCGAAAGATATAATGCCGGATCTCCTGCATCCAAAGGGAAAGGGCTATGAGATTTGGGCCGAGGCGATGGAACCTGAGTTGTCCAAGATGCTCGGGGATCGACCGGTGAAACCCGTCGATCTTTCGGCCAAGGCTGACAAAGCTCCTGCCAAGCCCGGGAAAGCGAAGAAGTAAACCGGACTGAGGTCTATATCGAATAACGTTTGTCCGATCACCATCTGAGAAGAAGGAGAGAAAGCATGGACTGCACAAAGTTGATTGTTCCCGCCCTGGTTCTGGGTGTTGCGCTTGGGATGGCAGGCTGTGGTGGTTCCAGCGACAGCGTTCCGCCGACCTATCTGCATGGTCTGTCGGTGAATATCGATCGCTACAATCCTTCCACCGGCCGGGCGGGCGATATCGTGTTCGACTCAAGGGATGAAAAGCCATTCTGGGAGTTCGGAAAGAATGTCCTGATGGATCAGAGCGGGGTGTTGAAAGACAACTGCGCATTTGAATTCCATGTTGCAATGGACGCCGTATTGCATTACGCCGCTGATGGCACTGTCATATTCATGGAGTACCAGGCCGAGAACGCGGACTATGAAATCGGGGTGCAGTCGCCGGATGGCAGGTTTATTGCGGACTACGATCATGTGAGGAATCCCACTGTTCAGATTGGCTCGACGGTGGTTGCGGGGCAGGTCTTGGGCACCCCGGGGCCGTGGGGAGATAAGTTTGGACGCACTGAATTCCAGATAAACGCCACCACTGACGGAGTTGTGTTGTCTTATCCTCCATGGAAGTACTTCGAACCAGGCCTTCTCCAGCAATATGAAGACAAGGTTTCCAACCTGATGAACGACTGGGAGGCTTTCAAGAAGGATTCGTCCATCTACAACCAGGCCGCCATGCTCTACCCGGGTTGCACGAGCGAAACTGTTGTTCCGTAGTCGGCGTTGGGTGCAGCAAGGTATTTCACTACGACTTCCGACGTCAGGATCTGCGAGAACTGCGTGGTGAATTCACGGTTGATGGCCCAAAGACTCTATGAACAACAGGGAACTGATCCGCGGTCTGGTTGTCCTGCTCGTGTTGCAATTCGTGCTATGCGTGGCGCTTTTCGGCGACTTCATGGCCGGCGACAAGGTGTTCGCGTACTACGACATCGGTAATGATACGATAAATGGGTGCGTGCCATCAGTTGTTCATCTCGCCAACTATCTGCGAACTGATGGCTGGCCGGGGTGGTCTTTCAGTTTGGGGCTGGGGCACAGCCTGCTCCTTGGCGCAGATCCGTTCAACATGCTTAATGCGGCATTCGGTGCCGACCTGGTGCTTCAGCTCAGAATATGGATCTACGTCCTGAAGCTTGTATTGGCCGGTGTCTTCTTCTACCTGTTCCTCGTAGCCGCCGGCATCCGCGCGAAACTTGCCGTGTCCGTTGCCATGGCATATACCTTCAGCGGCTACGCTGTCATCGACGGGCAGTGGGATGGATTTGCCACCGGACTCTTTGTGTATGCGCTGGCACTGTGGGCGATTGCCGGATATATGCGCGACGCGGCATCGGTTCGATTGCCGCTGGTGGCCGCGGTTGCACTGTATGTCACCATGGTGTATTTCGACCTTGGCCTTTTCGTGCTCATGGTTTTCGCGGCAACCTTGTTTTGCGCGCGGGACAGGCAAGTTGTGTGGCGACAGTGGGCCAGGGGTATCTGGCCGCTGCTCGCCATCGGTGCCTTGATGGCCGCGCCCCGCCTGATTCCGGTCACCGTACAGGTGCTGGACAGTCCGAGGGTTTCGATTGGAACTTCGATGCTGGGCCATGTTGCAAGGATCAACGACCTTCACACCATCATGACCGAGCTTGCCGGTCTGTTTCATAAGGACATTCTGGACATTGGCAACTTCCACCACGGTTGGCTCAATTATCTTGAATCGCCGGGGTTCTTTGTGGGCGTTTTGCCGCTGTTGTTGATTGCCCAGCTTTGGCGCGGCGATCGATACCACCGGCGGATCCTCGTTTCCGGCGTGGCTGTGGTGGTTGCGTATTTCATCTTTCCCGGCCTGCGCTCTGCGGCTTTTGGTCTTCAACTCGACTACTTCAGGATCTCGACACTCTGGATCAGCATCCTGCTCCTGGTGATGTATGCGATTGCTCTGAATCGCGTGCAGGAAAACGGTGTTGATCGGCGCCTTCTTATTGGAAGCGCCCTGGTGCTGGTTTTTGTTCTTGCGGCCCTGTGGCTGTATTTTGGTGCACAGTTAAAGCTCGCTCATGTCTGGAAGATTGCGGGTATGGGCGCTATCGCTCTGCTCGTTATGTCCGCGCCGAGGTTGGTGGCTTCAGGATGGATGCCAGTGGCCGTGGCAGGATTTGTAGCAGTTGAAGCGCTGCTGGTTGCATATCCATCTTTTCACCAGCAACGCGGAATAGTCAGGGCTGCTGCCGTTGGATATAGGGATGAAACGATAGGCGCTCTTGCGATCATCCGTGCCCGCGACCCCGGTTGCTACCGGATAGAGAAGACATTCACGTCGGTTTCGTTGAATGACGCGATGGCGCAGGGTTACCTGGGGGTCAAATCATATACGCAGCAGGGTTCTGGAGCAGTGCGCTTTTTTTCCGATCTCGGCTTGTTGAAGCCGATACCGGGGATCGTTAACTACAGCAACTGGTTGCGCGGTTGTGACGACCGCTTCGCATTGTACTCTTTCCTCGGGGTTCGCTATGTCCTGAGCCGGGTGCAGATTGATTGGCCTGGTTTCGCTCGTGTCGCCTCTTCCTCCGGGCTCGGCATCTATCGAAACGAGTTTGCGTTGCCCCTGGGGGTCGTGTACGACCATCAATTGCTGCGGAAGCGTTTTCTTGGGCTGGCCGAGATAGTGAAAGACACAGCGCTGATGAATGCGGCTATTGTCGATGAACTGGTGCCGGGATTGCCACAGTTTGATCCATCGGCGATGGAGTTGCCTTCGCCGGACTGGTTGCAGGCGCACTACGCAGGACCTGCGCGTGTCCTGCAGAATAGAGGATTGCTCATAGATAGGTTTGGAAACAAGAGAATAGAGGCGCGGATTCATTCCGATTCCGGTGGGATCCTGGCGTTTGCGATACCTTTCGCCCCTGGATGGACGATCAAGGTCGACGGTCATAGATCGCCGATATTTCGAGCCAACCTCGGTATGATGGCCATTCAACTCCCGGCGGGAACGCATAGCATAGAACTGATGCATGCTCCGCCTGGACTGGCCATCGGGCTTGCCCTGGCGGCACTCGGGGTTGTGCTCTGGGCCTCAGTATGGTGGCAGCGGATCCGGAGCCCCCGACATTGATCAGAAGTTCGTTCTTCTTTCACGAGCAATAATCGAGCACATTCTCCGATGTTCGCTCAGAAGAGCTTCAGCGAATAGATCTCGATTCTCGAGAAATTCAAGCCATCCTCCACGATGACTGGATCTTTCATTTGGAGAGGTTGCGCCGATACAAGTTGCACCGCGGGAATGCCTTTTTGAATCATCAGTTGCCTCAATCCGTCAATGTCAGCCTCGCTTTTCGCCGAGAATATCCTTTTTGAATAGAAGTTCATCGCGAGATCCTGTGGCAGGTGCCAACCGATCGTAATCACTACGTTTTCCTGATTCCCGGCTACACATTCATTGAGTTTGACTGAAAATGCGTTTCTGTGGTGAAGCAACTTCATGGAGTAGGCCTGTGTTCCGAGCGACAACGCCATTGCCGAGACGATCAAACAGAGAGTCACCTTCTGTTTCGAACCTGACTCCCACCACTGCGCGAGTTGCGATGCCGCCAAAGCCGAAAGAATGGCATACAACGGGAGCCAGAAACGGCAGCCCCAGTGTATTCCTGCAACTGATCCACCCGGTGTAATCATGATATATGCAAGTATGAAAACAATCATGATCGACCATAGCTGCTTCTCAAATAGATGGCGTTCGTGCGTATCCTGTCGCGGGCATTGATGGAGAAACGCGAAGATAAGACCCGGTGAGGTTGCAAACATCGCATTGGAGGAGAGGAGCCACCAGACCGGCTTGGAAGAATGAAGATGCCCCCAAAGGATGACGGCTCCGCAAGTGGATGCCGTGGTTGCCAGAATGAGGATCATTCTCTCCCTTGGCAGCCGTCTGACCAATGGACCCAAGACCAGAAGAAGAAGGTATGGCATTGAGACCATGATGGATATCAACAGACTGGCGTGACTATTGATCAGTAGGACGCGAAAGACATGCCACCGGTCAACGAGATAAGCAGCCGCGCCGCTCGAAAAGGCGCTTGTGCCCAAGTGCTTTCCAAGGATGTTCTCATAGGCTGATAGATTGGTTGCCCACAATGGGACAAGTGTAATCGCCATCATGCAGACAAAGAGGGCGTGCGTTTTCCAGCGTCTGACTGAATATGCCAGTGGGACAATGGCTAGCGCCAGAGCAAGAACAAGCAGTTCATCCCTGAAGTAGATAGCCAATCCGCACAGGAAAGCACTGATGACAGTGTTGGATCGAGGGCGTTCGCTGTCGTATCTCAGCCGGAAAAAGATGCTCCACACAATGCAGGCTGATGCTGTTATGTGCTCCCAATATGTCATGCTGTAGAACAGAACGGGGGTGCATAATCCGGCAACCAGAAGACTCAAGGGTTTTGCATGTCGTCTTCCCGGGAGCAGATCAGTGATACGCCAGATAGCACCAAGCAAGAGAAGACCGCTCAACAGCGGAATCAAAGTGATCCCTTTGAAACCAAACGCCTCGTATGCAACAGATGTTACGAGCGCGAATGTGTCGGAGTAGTAGCCGTAAAGTCGACCGTGAAGAATCCGGCCGAAAGGAAGAGGAAGCGGATTGTATGCAAAGGCCGGATCAAGGTCTCTGCCCGGCCATGGAATTGCAAGTTGCCGGTAATGGGTTTCAATCAGCCCCTTCATCTGAATGAACTTGCAGCCATTATCGTTGATCCAGAAACCATCCGGCAAGGCCATCCACAGCACTGCATAGATGGCTGTCAGGCACGTAAAGCTGATCCAAAGCGTTCGTTTGCTGGTATTGAATGTGTCCATTGCCAGGGTGCAGTCTTTTGGACTGAAGTACTACAGTCATCCATGTATTGTCATAAATCAAACGAGATGGCTTTTGCCTTCGCGATCCACTCTTTGTTGCCGTATACGCCGGCCTGCGTATAGTCGAAGGGCTTGAAACCCAGCTTCAGGGCCGGTGATTTTGACGACAGCCGGAAATCGCCCTCTCCCGGTGCATTAAACATTGGATCAGCGACAATACTTCCCTGCTCATGGCCCATATCCTGCCATGAGCTGAGCGGCCTGCCGAGAAAATCCACTGCTTTCCCGCTCGCATTCCAGTAGCAGTTGCTGCCAGAGATATGCCTTATCTTGTCCCATGGACCGGCAAGATTGGCGCCAGTGGACCATTCGATGATGTTGTTTTGAAAGGTGAAAGACAGATGGTTTTCCACCCGGGTTGCCTGCAATTGCTGGTCGCGGCTGTTCAGGAAGATATTATTGCGGACCGTATTGGTGCTGCCGTAGTGTTGATGAAAGCCGCCGCTCTTGGTGTTGTAGACAAGATTGTTCTCAAACAGTACGCCTGTGCTGCCTTCATCGGTGTACAGGCCCCAACCGCCGTAGCCGTATGAGTCGATGTCGTGGAACACATTGTTGCGGATAACGGTTCCTTCCGAACGGCCGAGAGAATAGAATCCGCCCATGTCGCTGAGCAGGCCCTTCCCGATGCGATGAACATTATTCCACGCCACCAGGTTGCGCTTTGACGGGCTCGGACCGTAACCCCAGGTCCACCCTACGCTGATTCCGGTGTAGAACAGGTCGGCAATCTCATTGTGAGTAATCCGGTTGTCAGCACTGTGGCAGACCAGGATACCGGCTGCGGACGCATTTACCATTCCACCCTGGAAGATGATATTGTTGTCAATCAACATTCTGCCTGTACGTCGGGCTTCCTGGTCCGGGATACTGGTTTCGCCGATGCGGATGCCACCGGCGCCAAGATCCTTGAGGAGACAACTACGCACCGTGTTGCTGACACAGCCGGAGCGAAACCAGATACCCCAGGCGCCGGTGTGCGCGATTTCGCAATTCTCGAAGACTACCTGGCGAGTGCCGTCGGCCATGATGGCCGCTTCCATGGCCGCCGCGGACTGGAGCGGTTCATACAGTGTTTTGGGTAGAATGCCCTGTGCATGGAGGAAATGAAGTCCCCTGAATTGGATGTGTTCAACCCAGTGTCCGGCCTTTGGATCTCCTTTCAGTACGACCAGCTTTTCGCATAGAGGAGCGACGATTCTTGCGGTATTGACTGTTTCGCCGGGTTTCGGCTTGTAGTGAAGAATCCCGTCACGGGACAGGAACCACTCGCCCGGAGCGTCCATGGCTGGAAGCAGGTTCTCGAGAATGTAGGGGGTCCCCTTGTCCCACGCGTTCCACGTCTTTCTCGCGTTACCCTCTACGTTGACCGTAAGATTGGATCGATCCACACCCTCGATCCTCCTGCGTGTTACATCCCATTTGTGATAGATAACCAGGTTGACATCTTTGAGTTCTGCCTGGCCAAGTCCTGAAAGCATTTCGAAATCGTTCTGGTCAAGGGCAATAGTCTGTCTTGCCTTCTGTCCCCGCTTGTCATCAATGTTGGGGAAGCGTTCTTCCCGGACTTTGCCGAGAAATGACCATTTTGAGTTCGGATAGCGTGCCCTGGTGGCTCGCCGGTCATTTACCCATAATCCCTCAAAATAGCAGGGAGCCGGCACAGACTGGGGGATGCTTGCTTCCCACGTGCCGCCATTGCAGGGCTTCCAATTGCCGATCAGGATTCCGCCTGTGAAGACAGGCTCTGTTCCGGCCGCCGCCTCATAAACGACCGGATTGCCCTCAGTGCCGCTGTCCTGCGGTGTCAGTTCAAGAGGTCCGGTCATGGGGTAGGTGCCGTCCGCGATCACAATCCTGATGGGACAGGGTTTGGGTGATGTGCCGCGCAGTCTGCGTGCCGCATTGCGGGCCCCTGTGAGAGTTGCCAGGGGGTGTGCGGGGCTGCCTTCCCAGGAGTCATTGCCCCGCGGCGAAACATGAATTGTAACTGTCTGGCCGATGGCGCTGGTGATGCAGGACAGTGACATCCAACCAACGCCAAGGCAAAGAACCAGGTTGAAGATGCGGCCACGCGTAGCCGCAAAACACCTGACATCATGGATCAATAGGCTCCTGGATGGACAATGAATCATTTCTTCAGCTGGCGGCTGATTTCGTAGGCGCGCATGATTGTGTAGTATTTTGCGATCATGTTAGGCACTTCCCATGCCGGCATCCGGCCGTCCTGCAGGAATCGCAGGTACTTCTCTGTAACCTGTGCGAAATGCGCCTCGTGGTCGACTCTCAAGCTGTCCGGCACTGTGACTTTCCAGCCTGTCTCAATTTTCTCCACGCCAATGCCTGCATAGGTGGCGCCCAGTTTCTTAATGGCTGCTGTAAGCGTCTTTTCGAAATCGTCGGCGGATGCCTTGGAAACATTTTCGACGTACAGTCCCGGCTTGTACTGTTCATCCTTGCCCTGTCTGATTACGAGATTTGCGTCTGTGCCGCGCATGATCGAGTAATGGGTGTCCTTTGCCCCCGGGGGCGCCTCGAAGTTCCATGTTACTGACACTTTCGCATGGACTCCTTTTAGAGTGTAGTTGATTTCGCCGTTGGCAAAGACGTTCAGCATGCCGTTGGCAGCAACATCCCGCCTGAGATAATCAGGGAAAGTGTCCGATCCAGTGACCTGCTTGAACTGTTCCGGGCTCAATTGCGTTGCCCAGCGCCTCGCGGAGCCGAGGCGTACGTCTCGGGCGTAGTCCAGGACCTGATCAGGGAAGCATTCCCACTGTACGAGGTCCACGAGGTGGCTTGTTACATCGACGATGCCTTCTCCCTGCTGCGAGACGTCAAAGAACCATTGCGGCCGGAGGAGCGGCTTGCCGGAAACGGTTTTCAGGAAATGGTGGACGCTTTCCTTGGTGACTGCCGGCTTTTCCGGTGTGCCTTTCTGCAGTTCACCGAATACTTCGGGAACGCGGGACAATTCACGCTGGAGAATCGTGGTTATCTCGTACCTTTCCGTCATGATGTCGTAGAGCAGAACGCCATTCTTTCTGGCCGTATCGAAGGCGGTAACGAGGAGATCAAAGTCGGCCGGGCGGATTGCCATGGGCTTGTCCGCAAGTACATTGAATCCGGCGTTCACCGCATCGGCGATGTACCTGGCCTTTTTCGCGTTGTTACCCGAAATTACAACCACATTGCCCTGCTTTTCGCTGATCATCTTCTGCAGGAAGTCCGGTCCGCGATAGACTTGTTCTTCCCACTTCGTCGGTCTCTCGGGCCTGTTGTTGAAATCCGCTATTCGCTTGAGATGCGCCTCCACATCCGGTCCCTCTGGCGCATAGACATGAACCACCGGATCAACCTGGTCATACATCGATTTCTGGACAAGAGACGCGTGAAAATGGCCGGGATCGAGCGTGATCAGCCGGATCTTCATATTCTGTTTCATTGCCAAGTCCTCTGCCGATGCATTAACTGCAATTGCCGCAACCGCGGCACATGCCGCCATGACTTTCATTTTCATGCGATTATTCCTCCAAATGAATTTCCGGTCTTTTTGTTTCTGCAACTATTCCCGGCGATTCTCGCCGGGCCATCATGTGCGACCCCTTCAGGGTCGTGATATCTGCCTATCCACCTTCTGACCTGACCTCTGACTCTTGCCCCCTGCCGCCTGCCTTCTGACCTACTTCTTTCCTGCAAGCAGGTTGAATATTCCATAGCTGCCGCGTTCTGCGCGTTTGAGCATGCCGTTGGCCTCGTCGTCTCCGATGAACTTCTCGGCCTTTGCATTCCAGCTGAGCGGACGGCGCAGCTTCATTGCAATCCAGCTTATCGCGCAGGCAGTGAACACGTGGTGGCCGTTGCTCACCGGAGTTATGGGTTCCTTGCGTGACTTTACACATTCCAGCCAGTTCTTGTGATGATCGGTGCTGCGATAAAGTTCAACGCTTGGGTTTCCGCTGATGAGTTTTGAATTGCTGGCGTCGAGCGCCTTGAGCGGCTTCTGTCCCGCTGTTGGATCGCTCGCCGTGGCCTTCTGTGCCCCGCGCGAAACGAAGATCCAGCCCTCTGGCCCGATGAATTTCACTCCGTTCGGATACGTGTCGCTGACATTGACGATGATGTTGCCCGGATACGTGAGCTGGATCTTGTAGCCGAGATGGACGTTCCATATCTTGTTCTTCGGAAACTCGGCTTCGCCTTCCACCTTGAGCGGGCCGCCTTCCACGATACCCATGCCCCAGTGGGCGATGTCATAGTGGTGTGATCCCCAGCCGGTGATCATGCCCAGGCAGTGATCCTCAGTCCGCAGCCAGCCGGGGCGGCTCCCGATGTCTTTCTGCGAATGGACGCGTTGTTCGGTGTAGTATTCCACCGGTGTACAGCCGCACCATGCGTCGTAGTTGAGGTTTGCGGGAACCGGCTGTTCCGGGTCGTCTTTCTGGGTTACATCCCGCGGGAGGCCGATCTCGATATGGGTCAAGTGACCCACGCGGCCGCTGCGGACGAATTCGCAGCCCCTGCGGAAAGTGCCGTCTTTCCATGACCGTTGCTGGCTCCCGATTTGCAGGATGCGTTTGTATTCAAGGACGGTATTGCAGCAGGCCCGGCTTTCGGCAACTGCCATCGCGAGTGGTTTCTGCAGCCAGATGTCCTTGCCGGCCAGCGCTGCCGCTGCGGCGGGTTCGGCATGCCAGTGGTCGGGCGTGCTGATCACAACGGCATCAATGTCGGCGCGCGCGAGGACTTCCTTGTAGTTCGTGTACACGTCGATCTTCGGAGCGTTCTTTCCATGCTTTGCGTGATGTTTCTCGATAAAAAGCTTTGCGCTCGCTGCGCGCTTAGAGTCGAGATCGCAGACTGCGACATAGTCGGCCATGTTTGTGCCGAGCACACCCGGCATGTCCATATCGGTGGCGATCCGGCCGCAGCCTATCTGGGCCACCCTGATCCGGTTGGATGGCGCATCTGCTCCGAAGACGCGGGATGGGACAAGCGTTGGAAATGCGGCCAGCGCTGCTACGCTTGCGGCTGATGTCCTGAGAAATTGACGCCGGGTCTGATTCTTCATTTCGCAATCTCCTCTTCTGTCTTTGGCTTCTTGTCCGATCCTGCTGCCCAGAGAATACCGCCGAGAATGTGATTCATGAACTGCTTGTCGCTGTAGTGCTCCTTCTTGTGTCCCAGCGCGGTGTAGAAACAACGGCCGCCCTCGAACTCGTGATACCAGGCCAGGGGCATCGGGGACGGCAGCGTGTCAACCAGCGCCTTCTGCTTCTTCGATAGTTGAAGCTTCTTCATGTCGCCAGTCAGCAGGATGTGAAGGTCGGCCGGCATCTCCTTGAGTGCGTAGAACTCGTCTTCCCATGCCCAGGTGTTGCCCGGCAGGCATGCCGTTGCGGGATGATTGTGGTCCACGATGGTGATCGTGAACTTCTGCAAAGCCGGGTGCCAGGCGAATGTGCCGCCCAGCATCGCCCAGTACCAAGGCCACGCACGCTCCGATCCGCAGGCTGAATGGATTCCGACAAATCCGCCGCCGCCGCGGATGTAGCGCATGAAAGCGTCCTTCTGCGCCTGGGTGTCAAACGCCTCGTTATTACTGTTGGCAAAGACCAGGACTTTGTACTTTTTCAGGTTTTCATCAGTAAATACCGATGCGTTGGTGGATACTTCCGCGGTGAATCCGTTTTCCACTGCCGCTTTCTGAAGTGCGGCAACGCAGGCGGGAATGTTGTCGTGAATAAATCCTTTGTTGTTCTTGGGATAGATCAATATGCGGGATTCACCGGCGCCGGCAGACAATGCCAGTCCAAGTGAGCCGGCCAGGAATAGCGACAAGGCTCTTTTCATAAATAGGCTCCTGTTGTGAGACGAAATCAGAGCAGGCAGTGTGATCCAAGATTCGACATTCGTCCAGTCTGAGATTGAAAAAAGTTGTTGGTCACAGAGCGTCTTTCGCAAAGGACACGGACAAACCAAGAGTTTCCGGATGACTGAACCGCCCTTATGATTCTACTCCGCCGGAAGCGGCTCAATTTCCGCAACTGAAACAAACGGCTGTCCGTCAACCGATGATCTGGCCACCAGACGCAGGCAGCGGGCCTTGACCGGGTGCTTGAACTTCACTGTCTGATGCTGTGCAGAATTGGGCCAAGATCCGGCTGCAACCGGCGGGCCCCAGGAAGTTAGATCGTTCGACGTGTATATCTCAAACTTCACGATGCGGCCGTTGACATTGTCCTTCCGCGGCTGGATGGTGAGGCCCTTGAGTTCACGTTCGCTCTTGAAGTCGAGCACCAGCTGATGCGGGCAGGGCGGGGGACTATTTCCCCAGGGCGTGTGCCAGATGGTATCAGGATTGCCGTCAACTGCGTTGGATGCCGGGTAGTCCGGATGCTGGCTGTCCGCCGTGATGTCATACTTGGATTGGCCGAACAATGTTCTGAGCGCTCCGGCTTCCAGCTTGTATTGCGGTCTGAACCTCTCTGATCCCATGTATGCGTGGAGACTCCTGGCGAATTGCCTGGCGGCAGGCCGGCTCTCGATATTGTCGGTAATATTGATTGAGCATACAATCAATCTTCCCTTGCCGACGCTGGCTTCCAGAACATTGCCCAGCTTATGGTTGCGCGCGAAGTTGTCAATGACCTGCACCACGGGCCGGAAATCAGCCGGTGTGTCGTCCAGGATCATGCTCCTCGAATTGCGGGTCAGGTTCCACCACTGCCAGTCACTGTGGAAATCCGTCGGAAACAATCTGAAGAGAGGATGCTTCGGGTCGCAGAGAATGCTCATTGTGTCCGGCTGCTGCGAAGGAAACCAGACCGGGCTCCAGAATGTCGGGAGGAAACTTCCGCCAAGCGAGCGGCCCAGGTATCTGGTTGCCGGAAGAAGCAGAACCTTCCTTCCGTCTGCGAGTGCGGTTTCTGCCTCTCCTGGAGATGTGCACACAACAACGTCAGCCGGCGGCGTTGGCGTGGACTCATCCGGGTAGACCCAGATGTGCCATGAGTTCGAGATTCCGGTGCCTTTCAGTCCCACTGTTACCGTCAGTTTGCGCGGGGCTGCGACCTTGGCGAGAGGGGTTGAGATGGAACACAGAGGCGAGAGCCTGCCGGTTGGCAGGTCTATGGCGGTTCCAGTGCCAGACGCTAGTTCGTGATCCTTGTCATCACTGATCTTCCATTGCGGGATGGCGCCGGTAAGATCACTCGGTCCGAACTGGGCAATGTCCGCGGTGGCGGCAAAGGTTTCTGTCGTGATGTACTCGCGTTTAGGCATGCGCAGAATCGGTACGATCGATCCGCAATAACGCGCGTGCTCAGAAGGCTTTATAAAACCTTTTGAATCCCAGAACGGATCGAGCAGGCCGATAAGAGCCGTGCCCTGGCTTGGGTAGTCGTGCAAATCAAGCAGTGAGAATCCGCCGTAATTCGGTGTGCGCAGCAGCAGTTCAATCTCCTCTTTGTAAAGCAGGACAGCCTGCTTGCCGGTCGCTTTGACGAACAATGGTGCCAGGTCCAGCATGCCCTTTTCTTTCAAGCTGTTCCTGACTATTTCAAAATTGCGCGGTTCCATGACGCCGGTGTACTTTTTCATTTCTTCGAAATTCGGGTAGAACACCCATTGGCCGATCTCGTGTCCGATGATTGGTCTGCCATCCGATGCCACAACGTTGCTGATGTCGTGTGCTGTGCCCTGGCTGTGGATCCCGCGACCGGCCGGTGATTCGGTCCACTGGCGGTTAGCGGTCTTCTGCGCTGACGCTGCGGACGAGTAAAGATGACGCGGATCCTCGTCGATCAGAATCTGCACCCAGCTTGATAGCAACTCGTCCTTGCCGCCGTATTCGTTGCCAAGTGTCATAAGGCAGAATGACGGATGATTGCCGTATGTCCTGATCATCCGGCGCAGCTCCCGCCCGGTGAATGCGTCGCGGTCAGCGTCAATGCCCGCTTGAACATTGGCCTGAGGTGCCTCAGCCTGGATCATGATGCCTTCGATGTCGGCCGCGGTGAATGCGGCGTCAGGCGGACACCAGGAGTGAAAGCGCATATGATTGAGGCCATATGACTTCATGATCCGGTAGATGCGCTGCCAGGCCGGAACGTCCATTGGCGGGTGACCCGTGAGCGGGAACACCTGACATTCCAGTGTGCCGCGAAGAAACAGCGGCCGGCCGTTCATCGTGAACTGTGTTCCGCGGGTGGACAGTTCGCGCATGCCGAAGTGGACCGTCCGTGTTTGTGGCTCTGGTGTGCGAAGGGTCACCGTAAGTTCTGTCAGGTTTGGCGAGAACTCATCCCACAGTTTCGCGTCGGGCATCGGCACTTCCATCTTTACCGTTCCGCCGGTCTTGTTCCATTCTACCTCGACGATCTGTGTTCCCGCTGTCAGTGTGCCGCGGCCGGTCTGCCCCGTCGCATTGCCGATCATCACAACCACGCGCGCCAGCTTTCTCCTTACGTCGGGGTGCACCTGCACGTCATCAATCCAAACCGGATCGGTCGCGGCCAGTTCGATCCTGCCGACTATGCCGTTGAGGTTGCCGGGTGTGCCCCCATAGAGCGCGGAAACAAACTTGCCCAGATCAATCCGGCGGGTGTTGTCATTGCGTATCGTGAGTTGATGTTTGCCCGGTGCGAGGTCTACGCCGAGGACATGCTCGTGAGGGGAGATGAGGCTGTCCTGCATGTCCGCCGTAGCTTTTGCGGCGGCGGCGGATGGTTCGCCGCACGGTTTGCCGTCAATCCAGACCTGGGTTACCCAGCGGCAGCGTTCAAGAAGCAGCGTTACCCGTTTGCCGCGCCAGTCTGCCGGGATCTCAATCTCGCGCTGGTACCAGGCTGGGCCTTCGTACACGTTCGGGCGATAGAGGTCGGCCAGTGAAGGTTCGGCCGTATTTGGCAATCCGAGTTTCCGCTCGTCAGTTGTGCCGGGCAGTTTGATTCTGGCATTGCCGCCAAGCGGCGCCTCGAACCACTTCTGTTTGAGCCCGTCATTCTGCGGGTCGAGTTTGAAGGTCCACTCGCCGGCAAGCGGAATGGGTGAGTCAGCGACCGGTGCGGCAATTATTGCTGTCGCGACACAAGTGAGCAGAAAACCAGCACATACTGCAAGCCGGCTGCGCATATCCGTCCTTTCATTTGGCTATCATCGCCTTTGTGGTTGAGTGCATGTCTGTGCAAATATGCTGCCCTATTGCAAACATGCTCGTCAGCGTTGTCATCCTCGAAGACAACAAGAAGCGAGAAGGTCGAGGACGACAAAAGACCATTGCGATGTCTGAAATTCAGGCGTTGACTGTCGCGTGCCTCCTGCCTCCTGACCCCTGACTTCTGACCTCTGCCCTCTCTACCACCCTTTTGCCTTAATGAACTTTTCCAGTTCTGCCTTCGGACCAGCAATTGAAGGCATGATGTTGAATTTCAAAAGATATTGGAAAGCCTTAGCAACGGTCTTTGCCTCATCCTTTTTTCCGCCAATGCTGCCTGCTGGAAGCGACTTCAGGCTTTCGATGTATGCGGTTGCCAACTGTTCAACCTTCTGGACTGCAGGTTCGTCATTCGCATAGACGAGCGACTCGGCAAACCGCAGCATTTCCTCCGGCTGGTCGCCTTTCAACTTTGCGGCATCATTGCGTATGGAAGCGGCTATTTTCTCGCGCTTTGCCATTGCGGCTTCAGAAGACAGCGCGCCGTCGGTACCACCTTCGACTGCGCGCGGGGGCAGGGGCCGATACCAGATATTGCGGTACCGGACAGGATTGCCATGATCCTGAAGCTTGAGAGGGCCTCTTTCGGGGAAGGGGCCTGCCTTGGAGCGCCGCATATGTCCGCCGGGGCCTTCGAGCGGCGTGTGATCCTGTACCAGTACGCCGTTGATGAACACTGTGACATATCCGGGGTCCAGCGGTTTGCCGTCTTTGTAGATCGGACGCCGGAAGACTATATCTACAACCTGGAATTCGCCCGGTGGCCGCAACGGGTTGACCAGTGGCGGATTGATACCGTAAACCGAGCCGGCAAAACCGTCGGCGTAGGTCGGGTTGTCATAGTTATCCAGGACCTGGACCTCGCATGTGCCCATCAGGAAGATTCCGCTGTTACCTCGCCCCTGGCTTTCTCCTTTGATCGGGGTCGGTGCCGCCCATTCGACGTGCAGTTGGCAATCTGCGAACTGATCCTTGGTGCGTATGTAGCCGGAACTGGGTGTGCACTCCAGTGCGCCGTTCTTGACGGTCCACTTTGTTTGGCCGCCGCCATTTTTGTCGGTTTCCCACTTCGACAGACTTCCTGAAGTTCCATCGAAAAGGACGATTGCATCTGCGGGCGGCATGCCCGGTTGTTCTTTGGAGCTGAACGTGCCGGGCGAGACAATTGCCGGTTGCGGCCGGTTCTGATCATGAACGGCCCAGGGGTGACTCGTGTCAGGCGGATCTCCGTAGAAAGGTGAACCTGTTGATGCCGCTGTGACGGCCACGGCCGCGACAAAAATCATGGTTGTCGCGCCAATCATAGGAACTGTCTTAGTCATTGTGAAGTCCTCCGTTTGTTGTTTCGTCCTCCTGAGGTGCAGATCATAAGTCATACGCAACCGATTCCGCAATTGGAAACTCCTCATGACCGGGTGGCCCAATTACGCGGAATATGACTCACAGGGCTTGTGATGTGTGGTAACATCCGCAGTCGGAAAGATAGAAAGGATATACCATGAGGCGCAGACAATTTGGTGCCGGATTACTGTTCATTATTGTGAGTGTCGCCGCGGCAATCGCAGAAACGGAGGCTGGGCCGTGGAATGTGGCGGCGCTGCGGACCGACCCGGCGGCGACATGGGGCTCCAAATCCGGCGTGGTTCAGCAGGTGTACTACGCCGGCGAACCGTATCATGGAAGACCGACGCGGGTGTTTGCCTACTATGGCAGGCCTGAGGGGGAGGGGCCATTCCCCGCTGTTCTGCTGGTTCACGGCGGTGGCGGCAGGGCGTTCTCCGCGTGGGTCAGCCACTGGGCTCAGAAGGGTTACGTAGCGTTGGCGATGGATCTGGCCGGTCAGGGCCCGGCTGGTCGGCTGGCCGATGGCGGGCCCGGCCAGGATGACAAAACGAAGTTTCAGGATATTTCCGGAAATAGCGTGCGCGATATGTGGACATACCACGCAGTGGCGGCGGTACTTCGCGGTCACGGGTTGCTGGCTTCGCGCAAGGAAGTTGATCCAGCCAGGATTGCCGTGACCGGGATAAGCTGGGGCGGCTACCTGACGTGTATCGTTGCTGGGTTGGATGATCAACTGGCGGCCGCAGTGCCGGTGTACGGTTGCGGGTTTCTGCACGAGAACAGCGTCTGGGTGAAACCGCAGTTTGCCAAGATGAATGCCGTATGCCGGCAGCGCTGGGTGGAGAACTTCGATCCGTCGCGATACCTTGGCCTGGCAAAATGCCCGATGCTGTTTGTCGATGGCACATGTGACTTCGCCTACCCGATGGACAGTTTGCGGAAGTCCTACGAGCTTGTGAAATCACCGGTGACTCTCAGTGTGATGATTAACCGCAAGCATGGCCATATCTGGACGTTTCCGGAGGTGGACGCATTCATTGACAGCCATCTCAAAGGCGGGGCGCCCATGCTGAATCTGAGCGCCATGACTACGACCGGTTCCACGGTTTCGGCGACTGTATCGGGACATGCCGCCAAAGCTGAGCTGGACTATACAGTAGACGGCGGCCCGTGGCAGGAACGCCGGTGGGAAACCGCTCCGGCAACGGTGAGCGGCGGCATGGTGACCGCAACACTGCCCGCCCGCCGTCCGCTGGTCTACTACCTGTACGTGACCGACAAGCGCGGGTGTGCGGTCAGCACTCCGCACGCGGAAGTGAAGCAGTAAGCAGCTTCTGCGAGATGTGGCCTTACCGGGCTCTTCTGTGGTATGGTGGTCTAATGATACTAGGAAGAGCGATATCATATCTTCTGGAAAAGCATCTGCCCAGCGTGCGCGCAAGGGAGCTGTTCAAGTATATCGGACCAGGCTTGCTGGTTACCGTCGGATTCATCGATCCCGGGAACTGGGCGGCAAATATCGCTGCCGGATCGGAATTCGGGTACAAGCTTCTATGGGTGATCACCCTGTCGACCGTAATGCTCGTTATCCTGCAGCATAACGCCGCGCACCTTGGCATAGTGACGGGTGACTGCCTTTCGGAGGCGGCAACACGACATTTGAAACCCTGGGCTTCCCGATTCATACTTCTCTCAGCCGTTGGTGCGGCGATAGCAACCGCAATGGCGGAAATCATGGGCGCGGCAATCGCCCTGAGAATGCTGTTCCGGATTCCGCTTGTTCCGGGTGCCCTTCTGACGATGGCAGTCACGAGCATTGTGCTGCTTACTAACACCTACGGCAAAGTTGAGAAGTGGATAATTGGCTTTGTCTCGCTCATCGGCCTTTCTTTCATCTATGAGCTGGCGATTGTTGATGTGCAGTGGAAAGCGGCGCTGGTCGGCCTGACAAGGCCTGAGATTCCAACCGGTTCGATACCCATCCTGATGAGCTTACTGGGCGCTGTGGTCATGCCTCACAACCTGTTTCTGCACTCTGAAATCATCCAGAGCAGAAAATGGAATCTTGAGAATAAGACCATCATGAAGCGACAACTTGACTATGAATTCCTCGATACGTTGTTCTCAATGGTAGTGGGTTGGATAATCAACAGCGCAATAATCATTCTTGCAGTTGCGACATTCCATGCGCACGGTTTTGTTGTTGATGACCTGTCACAGGCCGGTTCGATCCTGAGCCCGCTTCTTGGCGGTCTGGCGGCCAGCGTCTTTGCGTGCGCACTTCTGCTCTCCGGCCTGGCGTCGAGCATAACCGCCGGGATGGCCGGCGGCTCGATCTTTGCCGGAATGTTCGGCGAAGCCTACGACATCAAGGACCGGCATACCCGTGTTGGTCTTGGAATCACGTATTCTGCCGCGGTGATTGTCATAATGATTGTTGGAAATCCGTTCAAAGCGCTGATCTGGTCCCAGGTTGCACTGAGCATCCAGCTTCCCATCACGATCTTTCTGCTGGTGGGCCTGACGTCATCGAGAAAGGTAATGGGGGACTACGCAAACAGACCCATGATACAGCTGGTTCTGTTTGCCATAGCTGGAATCGTGACGATGTTCAACATCGCACTCTTCACCGACATGATCAGGGGCCAATAGCTGTGCCTGAGAATGGCGACGCAGGCGGCCATCATTGTTTCTTCATGGCGTGTTCGATACTTCGGGTTACGGACTCCGCGAGAATCTTATAGCCCTCCTCTGAGAAATGAACGTTCTTTGGCAACTGCGAGCGCGGGTTCTTTTCGACCAAGGCGTTAAGATCGTCAACCGCAATGCCATTCTCGCTCATCACCTTCTCGGCCATCTTATTGTATTTTATCTCATCACCCTTTCTCCGGCCTGAAGTTCCATCCGGGACTGGCGTAGTGGTTGCCCATACGAGTTTGGCTCCGGTTTTCTTCATTTCTTCCACGAGCTTGCGCAGGTTCTGCGCGTACTGTTCGGGCGAGAGGTTCTGCTTGCCCTTGTCGATGGCGACCATTGTTCCTCGCTCGTCCACGTACTTGAGGTCATGCAGGCCCCAATTGAAATGAATGACATCCCACTTCTTATCACCCAGCCACGTAGCCATGGATTTAAGGCCCCTGGCCGTGTCGCCGCAGTTGGTCGGCGGGCGATGAATGTTCGCCTTGCCCTTGAGCAGGTGGCGTACCGGAAGGGTGTAGCCGATGGAAATGGAATCGCCGATCAGCAGCACGCGCGGGAGGGCCGGATCGTCCCTGATCTCCGCATAGGCCGGGTCGACGGGTTTCGAGGCCGATGTCTTCTTGTCCGCCGCCAGTACCGGTGTGAAAGTCGCCAGTAAAATGCCAGCCATCACCACCCATCCGAAGCATCGTTTCATGATCATCTCCTTTGAATTCTGACTCCTGAATACCTGAGTAATCACCGCCCCGCTCATCTTTAAGTTAATCCCGAATTGCAGAGTAATGAGATCTCTCAATTCGTTTCGGTCTTCATTAGATATTTGCAGTTTGGTGCGGAAAAGTCGATTCCTCGATTCCTAAATGGACATTGCCCGAAAAGGTACAGGTAGGGCGAAGCCTCCGGCTGAGCCGGAGCACATGAATGCAATTGTGTGGTGCCAAGAGAGAGCTTCGTTCATTTCTGTCGCATTTCGAGGCCGGTACTTGCTCCGGCTCGGCGGGGACGCCTCGCCCCACCCATGAAAGTCCTTTGTTTTTAGCGCTTCTGTTTCAAATACCTTTTCGAGCAGGCTCTAAATAGTGTAGTACTCTGCATCCTCACGCGAATTGAATTGACGGATGGAGATGAGCAGATAAATGTATGAAGACTATGAAGCGAACTGCAAAATTGACGGACGTCCGACAGTCAATGTGCTCCTTCTTTACCATGAGCAAGCCGCTTGCGATCATAATTGCGGCCCTCATGATCGCCTGCATGCCCGCGCTCCGGGCGGCGGATGTCACGGTGGTTCCAACCGCCTTGATCCAGCCGAAGCGGGTGCAGGTGCCGAGCGCTGTCATGAAACGGGACATCCCCGCTTCGGTCACCCTGCCCAAAGGCTATGAACAGTCCGGCCTGTCTTATCCCGTGCTATACCTGCTTCACGGGGCGGGCGATGACGAAATGGTATGGTGTAACCGCACTCCCGTGCAGGAGCTTGCCAATACTTACGGAATCATTGTTGTGACTCCCTCCGCCAGTACCAGTTGGTATTTTGACAGCCCGATTGATAAGAACTTCCAGTTCGAGACCTTCACGGCAAAGGAACTGGTGAACTATATGGATGTCCACTACCGCACCGTGCCACGCCGCGAAGGCCGCGCCATTGCCGGAAACAGTATGGGTGGGCACGGCGCCATGTTTCTGGGGATCCGGCACACTAATACCTTCAGCGCCGTTGCGCCCATGAGCGGGGGAATGGATATCCGGACCGGCTCCTTTCCGAACAACTGGAATATTAAAGACAGGCTTGGCCCGATCGAATCCAATCGTGCTCGATGGGATGAATTGACTGTCATGAATCAGACTGAGCATCTCAAGCCCGGGGATCTGGCCATTTCAATTGATTGTGGGACCAGAGATTTCTTTCTGGATGTCAACCGTCAGTTGCACGCCAAGTTGACGGCTCGGGGTATCGCCCACGCCTACGCCGAGTTTCCCGGCGAACATAGCTGGGACTACTGGAAAGACTCCCTGCGCCGCCAGATGGCGTTTCTCGACCGGCATTTTCGCAAAACCGGCGCGTCCGTAAAGCGGTAGCGTGCGGTTAATCCAAGTGAAGACGCCCCGGTGGGAGGAGTGTGTTATGCTCCAGGCGAAAAGACCAGTGGAGTGATGCAGAGATGAAATTGACGCCGAGAGAGAATTTCAAGCGATGTTTGCAGTTCGCAACACCGGAGCGGGTTCCGCGTGATCTATGGACCCTGCCTTGGGCTGAAAAGGGGTTTCCCGTGGAACTGGCGGCCTTACGCGCTGAATTCCCGGGCGATCTGGTGGTTGCGCCTTTTATCGGAAAGCCGTCTCCGTTCAGGCGCGGTGATCCCTATCTGGTCGGGGAAGCGGTTGACGACTGGGGCTGCATATTCACCAATATCCAGGATGGGGTCCATGGCGAAGTCAAGTGTCCCATATTGACGGGCGACAACCCCGATCCCAGGACAATCCGGCCGCCGATCGAGAATCTTCCGGCGGATCCGGCCAGGGTGCGCGAGCTGGTCAACCGGTTCTGCGGTGAAACGGATAAGTTTGTGCTCGCACAGAATCTGCCGCGCCCGTGGGAGCGCTACCAGTTCATGCGCGGTACAGAGGACAGCATGATGGATATCATGATGCCGGAAGAAGGCATGGCGGCCTGCCTGAAGGTCATCCACGACCATTACATGCGAGAAATGGAGTTCTGGGTCACCACGGATGTGGATGCGGTATTCTTCATGGACGACTGGGGGTCTCAGAACCAGCTCCTGGTTCCGCCAGCCGTGTGGCGCCAATTGTTCAAGCCGTTGTACAAGGATTACTGCGATCTTGCCCATGCGCATGGCAAGTTCGCCTTCATGCATTCTGATGGCTATATCTCTGAGATATATGAGGATCTGGTCGAGGTTGGGGTTGACGCAATGAATTCCCAGATATTCGTGATGGATATGGCCGACCTGGCGAAGCGGGTCAAGGGGAAGATCACGTTCTGGGGCGAGATTGATCGGCAGCATGTGGTGACCTCGCCAGATCCGCAAAAAGGGCGCGATGCGGTGCGCAAGGTCGCGGGCCATCTTTACGATCCGCGCGGTGGCATCATCGCCCAGCTTGAGTTCGGACCCGGAGGCTGCCCCGCTACGGTCCGCGCTGTGTATGAGGAATGGACAAAGATAGGAGCTTGAATGACCGCGCGCGACAGGCTTTTGGCGATCTTGAACGGCAGGAAGCCGGATCGAGTGCCATGGCTGGGGGATCTCGATTACTGGGCGACGGCGCTGGTCGGGCGCGGGCAGAAACCGCAGGGCTTCCAGAAGAGTGCCGCCTATATTGACTGGCACATGGATCTTGGGGTCGGGTTCTACCTGCAGGGCTATTTTCCCTTCAAGGCGATTGTCGAAAACTGCGAGGTAAAGGAGTGGAAAGAAGGTGTCTGCCGTTATCGCCGGATTACCACCCCGAAAGGGACGCTGCGCGAGTGTTGGCAATGGATGCCGGACGACTTTACCGAGGGGCCGATTGAGCACCTGGTGAAGACCGCGTCCGACCTGCCTGCCTATCAGTATCTTCATGCCAACACCCGGTATGAGCCCGACTACGATTTCGCCAGGCAGCGGGTGGAACTGTTGAGGGAAACCGGTGCCGGCGTGATGCTGGCTTACCTGCCCAAAAGTCCGCTGATGCAGATGGTGGCGCTGGATGCGGGGATTATGGCGGTAGTGGAAATGATGACCGATGACGAGGAATTGTTTTCCGAGACCATCGCGGTTGTGAAGCAGTCGCATGATCGTGCCGCCCGGATTGCTGTGGAATCGCCCGCCGAAGTGCTCATGATGCCTGAAAATCTTTCCTCGGAAGTGGTGGGGCCTGCTCTGTTTGAACAGTTCATGCGGCTTTATCAGTCGGAGTGGGCGGCGGCGATCAAGGTGGCCGGCAAGTTCTCTTGCATTCACCTTGATGGAACGCTGAAGGGGCTTTTGAAACAGGAATGCACCGTTGGCATGAACTTTATCGAGGCGATGACCCCGGCCCCGGTGAGTGATTTGGCTGTGGACGACTGGGCAGGGTTCTGCGGGAATCCCGATACTATTCTCTGGGGCGGAATTCCAGGCGGCTATTTCACGGCATTAGTGAGCGATGCTGAATTTGACCGGCATGTAAGACAGGTGCTTTCGGTCATGCGCCAGTCACCACGGTATGTTCTGGGTGTGGCCGATCAGGTGCCCCCGGGCGGACTGGAATCAAGGGTGCGTCGCGTCCGGGAACTGGTGGAGGAATACGGTAGGTATTGATATGACTGACCTCCATGTGCTGGCCAATCAGTGGTTGCATGAGCATGCCCGATGTCGCTAATATTACCTAAATGAACATTGATCGAATCCTGCGAGTATTGAATCACAACAGGGTGGCTTACTTGCTTATCGGCGGCGTCAACTTTCTTCTCAGGCACCAGCCAGTACTGACCTGCGATATTGACGTTTGGATTGAGGATACCGAGAAGAATCGGAGCCGCTGCGAAAAAGCTCTCTCGCAGTTGAAAGCAGAGTGGGGTAGCGCCGACGACAACTGGGTTCCTGTGGCAAAACACGGTCCTGGGTGGTTGAAACGCCAAGCTGTATTCTGCATGATTAGTCCGCATGGAGCCATAGATATTTTCCGCCAGGTCAAAGGGTTGAAGGATTGGAGCTCTTGCTTTGACCGGTCGGTACGTGGAAAGACCGGCGGAGTATCGTTCCGGGGGCTTTCTGACAAGGATATGCTGAAATGCCAGAAAGCATTGAGCGTCTCAGAGCAGAAACAGGACCGCATTCGGGCTCTTAACCAGGCCATCAAACGGAACCAGCAATGACTATTTCGAAATTGAAGAAGAAAGAAGAACTTAAACGCGAACGCAACTGGGATCCCCGGAAGCGATGGAAAGCAATCCAGGAAACGATCAGCTGGGCTGAAACCCTGGCGGCAGTTCCGCGTAACAGCCGGGAGGCCTGTCTCCGCAAACAGGCTCGCTTGCTCGGCTCGTAGCAGAGACTGTCATCCTGGCCTACCAAGCCGCAGTCTCGCTGCGCTGAGTTCCAGTCCGCCTGCGCACCTGGCCTACGGCCTCTTGCCTACGGCGCGACAGCCTTTGTTCTCTGCGCATACCAGATCGCGCAGCATGGAGAGCCCTTCGACGGTTTCGCCATCCAGCAGGGTATTGATAGCTTCCGCATACCCTCTCCGCACCTTTATCGCGTACATCGCCAGGGATATACGTGACTGAGATGGTGAAGTTGGAGTGGTAAGAAGTCGCTCTCAAACCACGGTTATTTCGGTAACCGCCCTGCCGACGAGGTGTCCACTGGTCGCAGTGACAACTTCAGAGCCGGTGAGTCAGGCCGATACCGGAAATCCTCCAGCGCGAAATCGACAAAGGCCGGATCGGCTACCACCGAATTGGGCGGGGCATTAGTCACGGTTGCTACCGCGGAATACCCATTTTGCTTCACACATTCAATCCGCCCCTTTCCGGAATACAGCAGGTTGTCTGTCCATGTGACAACCGCATTTGTGCCCTCAAAACGGATTTTGCCGGTGGCATAAAGGACGTTGCGCGCAAAAGTGTATCCGGCGGAGCGCGGGAAGGTGATCTTGGCATCGCCATCGACCACAAATAGATTGTCGCGGATGATGTTGTTGGATGCCATGTGGTTATGGGAGGGCCAGTTGACCCGCAACGAAACATTCCCCTCCACCACGCAGCCAGTGCACTGCTCGTCCAGATAATAGGCGGAAGCTCCGTAGCCTCCATGATCCTTGAAATCCCTGGTCAAATTCCCTCGCAGCACACTGTTCTTGGCGCCAAACATGTATATAGCCGCGCCATCGTGCAGCACCTTCATGCAATCATAGATCAGGTTGCCCTCGATGGTATTGCTCTGACCTCCATAACTGATGGCCGAATAGGTGCAATCATGCACCTCATTATGGCTCACCAGGCATTCGCTGCCCACGCGGTAGATGCCAATCGCACTGGGATAACTGCTTCCTACTTTACTGATGTGGTTATTCCGAATCACCACTTTTGTGCCGCCGACATACACCCCTCCCGCACCGCAATCGCTGATGTCGCAGTTCTCCACCCGCACATTTCGCAACCCATCCCCATTAATCCCATGCCCGGCTACGCCTTTGATTGTGAGGCGCTCCAGCACGCAATCCTCCGCCTGCGAGAGCGAAACCGCCCCGTCAAAGTTTGCTGCTGCGAATCCACCCGTCACCAACGGCACCGTCGTTGCGGAAAACGTCAGACCGCGCAAGGTGATACCGCGCGCTGGTTGCTGGCGGGTGCCCCGGATGGAAAACAGAACTGCGCGCCCCGGTGCTATCACTGCCACCCGGCGCATGTCCTCCCCTGTTCGCGGCCAATACACGAGCCGTTGGCGCGTGCGGTCATGATACCATTGGCCAGGCCCGGTCATTCCTTCTTTGATGTTCCAGAGCACATATTGCTGCACTCCAAATGCCCCCGGCGGATGTCCCGCCTCCGGCGCCAACGTCAGCATCCGAGTGGCTAGATCCTGCCTCGCCACCCCCACACAGGACTCATCCCACATATGGAAGACCGTGATCTCAACATTGGTGGTTTCAAGCCAGTCCCCCAAATCGCCTGCGCGATATTGGAGCGTTGTCAACTCCTCATGGGTCGGCCGGCGTTGCCAGCCTCCACCGGTAGTGGACATCCAAGGCACGCTGAAACGGGTTTCATGCGGGAGAGTTCCAGTCGCCGGAAAACGGGCGCGTGGCCGACTCTCGCCGTTGACCAGCAGCAGACGGGGCGCCAGCCATTTGCCAGCGGAGGCGTCGGGAATCCTGGCCACTTGGAATATTCCTTCACGCTCCCATCCGGTAACCAGGTTGCCGCCGTAAAAGACCGGTGTTTCTCCAGGCACATTCTCAATGATCAACCCTGAATCCGCCGCCGTCAGTTGAACCTGTGTATCGTAGTAGGAACCGCCATGCACCAGAATACGGCGTGATTCGCCAACCGGCAGAACGCGCGCTGCGGCCAGCGCCGACGTGATCGTCGGATACGGGGAATTCCCGCCCACGTAAATGTCTTTGGCCGTCGCTGCTTCCACTAAGAATGCCCCCAGCATTCCAGCCAGCACAATAATCGATGCCATCGGATTGAAGTCAGGATGTTGTTTTGGCATGATGAGAAAGTGTCAAATCTGGCCCGGAAACACAAGCTCGACCCCGCAGTCGAGCAAGCACACTGCGGGGTCATGCGTTGAATTGTTGGCCGGAGCGAGCGGATCACGCTCGGGGTGTGCGGAAATCTGTTGGATCTGGTCTACCTGACTCTCTCATTTCCCAAGCTTTTTTTCCTCACCACAATAATCGTCCCTTGGGTGGCAGCGCAGATAAAGACACCGGTGTTGCATTCTATAAAGGCAATCCGGGGCAAAGGAAGCGTGGATGTTGAGGAGCGAAGGATAGGGTGACCTAACCAAACAGCCTACCGGCTAGACCGCTACAGCTCTGGCGGCCCTATGGGACGCAAGTGATCCCAATTCACTGTTTCCCGTAGCGGGTTCCAGTTTCGCGAACCATCTGCACCTGCAGCCGGCTCCCGCAAGCCTCGGCGAACCTGGCCAGCGTCTCGATGGACACGTTCACTCCTGACTCGATCCGCGATACCACGCTCTGTGTTGTATGCATCCGCCGAGCCAGATCAGCCTGGGTGAGTCCCGCCTGCGCGCGCGCCGCCTGCATCTGGCGTGCTACCTCGTATTCAACGTCAAACTCGTCGGATACCCGCCGGAAGTCCGGAGAAGCCCGAATGTCAGCCACCTGCGCCGCGTGTGCCACACGCATATCTTCCAATGATCTATCCTTCTTCGTCACAGTTGTCATTCTCGATCCTCCGCTTTATTCGCCACGCCTGCGCCAGTTCTCGCGCCGGAGTTTGTTGGGTTTTCTTAATAAAGGCGTGCACACCGATTACTCGATTGCCCGTGTGATAGAAATACACAACCCGAACCTGCCGTCCTCGCCGTAGTCGCATCTCGAACAGGTTTTGATTGAGCTTCTTGCCGAACGGTTCGATCAAATACCCATCGGCTTCAATCCTCTCTACCAGCTTCACGTACTCAGCTTGAATTCCGGGCGGTTGTGTCGCGATGAATTCGCGCACCTGTCGCGTTGCCAGATATAGCTTCTTGATCACCGCTCCAATATCGCACATATGCTATATGCGGTCAATAGGCAAAAGGGTCAGTCCGTGGATTGTAGAAGCGGATTGAGTTTTGCCCTGATTACGGACGCTGAAGCGTTGGAGTGCTCGTGTGGCTGAGCGTGGATTCGCCACGACAACATGCTGGGTGGTAAACAATTACGGCATGGAATGACATCCTTAAGGTAGCTTAGAATGGCAATGATGAACTAAAAATGTGGTTCTAACGGATACGGTGGTGTGTTAGGGTTTCGCCATGCCAAGAGCATCACGATATCTGGTTGAAGGGCACACGTACCATCTTACGCACCGGTGTCATGATCGTCGATTTCTCCTGAAGTTTGCACAAGAACGGGATTCATAACATTTGAAAGACAACAACTTACTGTGGCGAATCCACGCGCAATAATGAATCAAGGGAGTCAAAGATGAAGAAGCTAATCGCCTGCAGTATGCTGAGCGTGGTTCTTTGGGCTTTAGGGGTCAACGGCGCCCCAACCAAACCCAACATCGTCATCATCTACATAGACGACATGGGTTACGGCGACATCGGGGCGTTTGGTGCCAAGGGGTACAAGACGCCGTATTTGGATCGCATGGCCGCCGAAGGAATGAAGTTCACCAGTTTCTATTCCGCTCAGGGCGTCTGCTCGGCCAGTCGCGCCTCGTTGCTGACAGGCTGCTACGCGAATCGCATCGGCATTACTGGCGCGCTCAGGCCGCATTCCAAAATCGGTATTTCCGAAAAGGAAATAACCATCGCAGAGTTGTGCAAGCAGCAGGGCTACGCCACGGCCATCTTTGGGAAGTGGCACTTGGGAGACGCGCGGGAGTTCCTGCCGTTACGCCACGGATTCGACGAGTACTTCGGATTGCCGTATTCCAACGACATGACGCCACGTGGTGCGCCGCACGGCATCAAGGGAGCGCGGAAAGATTACGTGAAGTTGCCGCTCATCAGCCAAGAGACGGTAGTTAACCCCGACGTAGACGACGCCGCGCAAGACCAGCTCACCACGCAGTACACCGAGCACGCGGTCAGTTTCATCAACCGCCATAAGAACCAGCCGTTCTTCCTCTACGTGCCGCATTCGATGGTGCACGTGCCGCTGCATGTCTCCAGCAAATTCCGCGGCAAGACCGCGCGCGGCTTATTCGGCGACGTTGTCGAGGAAGTGGACTGGTCTGTCGGCCAGATTCTCGCGGCCATCAAGAAGAACGACTTGGACGACAATACGCTCGTGATGTTCTGCTCCGACAACGGTCCGTGGCTCTCTTTCGGTGACCATGCAGGTAGCGCGGGGCCGTTGCGCGAAGGGAAGGGCACGGCATGGGATGGCGGCGTGCGCGAACCAACGCTGATGCGTTGGCCCGGTCGCATCCCCGCCGGTAAGATTTGCGATGCGCCGATGATGACAATCGACATGCTGCCGACCATCGCCGCGCTCATCGGTGGCAAATTACCAGAGCACAAGATTGACGGATTGGACATCTCTGACGTGATCACCGGCAAGACAAACCGGTCGCCGCACGAAGTTCTCTACTTTTATTACCATGCGAATGATTTGGAAGGCGTGCGCAGTGGTAAGTGGAAACTCGAACTGCCTCGCGCCTATCAAACTCTCAAGGGCAAACCAGGTGGGAGTGATGGTAAGTCAGTTCCGTACGAGCAGGGCAGGATCAAGACACCGGAACTCTATGATTTGGATGCCGATATCGGCGAGAAACACAACGTTGCCGACAAGAATCCCGAAGTCATGAAGAAACTCATTGAGTACGTGGAGCAAGCCCGGCAAGACCTCGGCGACGGTCTTACCAAACGCAAAGGCACCGGCCGTCGCGAGCCGGGCAAAGTTTCGGCGGAGCCGGTCTATCCCTGCAGCCTCGGGTTGGAAAAAGGAATCAAATGAAAAGACTTCTCAGCATCACATTCATCCTTTTCGTTCTCGCCTCGTGGTTGAGTGCGGCGGAACAGAAACCCAACATCGTCTTCATCATGGCCGACGATCATGCCTCGCATGCCATCAGCGCGTACGGCAGCAAGGTGAACCAGACTCCGCAAATCGACCGGTTGGCCACCGGAGGGATGCTCTTTAACAAAGTATTTGCAGTCAACTCAATCTGTGCCCCGAGCCGGGCCACGATCCTGACCGGCAAGTACAGCCACAAGAACGGGGTGCCGGTATTCAATACTCTCGACGGCTCCCAGCCGACTGTGGCCAAGTATCTCCAGGCGGCGGGTTACCACACCGGCATGATCGGCAAATGGCATCTCGTAAGCGACCCGACTGGTTTCGACTTCTGGTCCATTCTGCCGGGGCAGGGTGTGTATGTAATCGGAGTTTATCGAACGTGGCGGGCGTCACGTTATCAAGGGCTACGTAACTGACATCATAACCGATCTGGCCATCGAGTTTCTGAATGCGCGTCCGAAGGATAAGCCGTTTTTCCTGATGTGCCACCACAAGGCGCCGCACCGCAACTGGATTCCGGACCAGAAACATAAAGAAATGTTTGCCGATAGGATAATTCCAGAACCCGGCGCACTTCGTGACGATTATAGTACCAGGACCGACTCTGTGCGTGAGTGCAAGCAGAAGGTGCTCGAAAACCTCACTCCGAAAGATACCAAGGGGCCACCGCCAGCCGGCCTGAAAGGGGATGCGCTGTTGAAGTGGAAGTACCAGCGCTACATGAAGGACTACCTGGCCTGTGTACAGTCAGTGGATGACAATGTCGGCCGGCTGCTGGACTATCTCGACAAGTCCGGGCTCAGCTCGAATACGGTCGTAATCTACACAAGCGACCAGGGCTTTTTCCTCGGGGATCACGGCCTCTTCGACAAACGGTTTATGTACGAGGAATCGATAAAGATGCCGTTTCTTGTCCGGTGGCCAGGCGTGACCAAACCAGGCGCAACACAGGACGCAATGGCAATCAACGCCGACTTCGCGCCCACGTTCATGGATATGGCCGGGTTGCCTGTGCCCGCGGACATGCAGGGCCGAAGTCTTGTCCCGCTGCTTAAGGGTGAACGGCCGGCGGATTGGCGGACGAGCTGGTACTACCGTTACTATGATTACCCGAATGAACACAATGCGCCCCCGCAATACGGCGTCAGGACCGAAACTCACAAGCTGATCTATTTCTGGAGGAAGAATCAATGGGAGATGTACGATCTTGTTGCCGATCCCTCCGAGCTGCACAACATTTACAAAGACAAGTCACAGGCCGATACGGTCGCCAAGTTGAAGGCCGAGATGTTCAGACTCAAGAAGGAATTGCAGGACAATGACGAATTTGCGAATAAGAATCCGGATGGAATAGTGCCCTATCCCTTGCACGACAAGTAAGCCATGCAGCTGGAGCTTCATTGACCCCAAAGAGAGCAGCTCAGGAAGACCAGGGTATGAAGATCAACATGGATCAAACTCGGCAAGTTCACTCATGCCGACGCGTGACAGATGCGCCTTTACCTCAACTACGACTAAAGAAATGCGCGAAGACGTAGGGTTAAACCGCAAGATAACAGTTAGCATTTTTGCGTACTCGGAAATGTGACGCCCGCCTCTAATGGATGACCCTTATGACCCATTTTTGACTGAATCCTTACGACTTAGCGTCAGGTTTCTTCTTTAAAATTAGAAGACACACGTCATTCTCGTGGATCTTGATGGAACGACTCCAAGATCCGTCCGCAACCACCTCGCTTTCCTCGGTGATTTCTGGTGCGCCATTGTTCTTGGAAGACAGTTCTGCCAATTGCACGGGTGTCGGTTTGGCGGGACTGCCCATATCGAGCCAGGAGGTAAAGACATCGTTCGCGCGATAACCCACGCGAGTTATGGAAAGGGTGTAGGTTCCCGGCGGCAATCCCTTGAGGTCAAGGCGAACCGGGGCCGCATCGCTGGCCGGCCAATCACGGCCGAAGAACTTGTTGCAATCCAGCTTCCCCTGATCAGGCTGGGAAAAGTCCCATAGAAGCGCCGCAACCGCCCCGCCAGCGCCCGGCTCACGGGTCACCCAGGAGGAATGATCCGCATTAACAAGTTCCTGGCCTGCAAGGCGATGAAAGAACTGGTATGCATAGAATGCCGGCTTTCTCAAGCTGTTGACGGTCAGAAGCCCGAAGCCACCATGAAACTCGCTGGTGGGTGGCCCCGACTCCTCAAAGATGTCGGTAAAGGTCCAGTAGGACATGGCATCTGTCACTCCTTCGAGTCCCTTGAGTTTTTCCAGAATGTAAGGAGCCTCAAAATAGGAGTCGTGTACGGAATTATGCGGGGAGGAGGAGGCGCTCCACTCGGTGATATAGAGCTTCAGCTTCGGCATTGCCGAGCCATCGATTTGCTTCCGCGCTTTCTCTTTTAAGTCATCAATGATGACGCCGCTCCCCATCCTGAGAAATTGTCTCCTGGTCCCGAACTCATCGAGCATGTTTTGCGTCCCATAGGTGTGGGTCGAGATGAAATCGATGGGGATATTGCCATCGCGGCAGTGGGCGATCATTTCGGGGACCCAATCAACGCCGGCGGTGGCAGGCCCGCCGACCTGATAGCGGGGTGAGACACTCTTGATCGCCCTGGCCGAGACGTCATATAGCTTGAAATAATCGTCCTGGGTTCCGTCAAAGAAGTTTGCGAGATTTGGTTCGTTCCAGACTTCGAAAGGCCATTTGGCTACTTCCTCACGGCCAAAGCGCTGTTCAAGGTGGCGGGTCAATTCGCCGACGAGATCCCCCCATTCATTGTAATCTTTTGGGTGGGTGACATTGGCTTTCCACCAGAACTGCGGTCGGCCCTTGCCGCTGGCCAATGCTTTCGGCATGAAGCTAAGCTCGATGAACGGTTTCACTCCCGCATTGAGAATTGCCGCATAAAGTTGATCAATCTTATCCCAGTTGTACCGGAGTTTGGCGTGCGCGTTCCTCGTGCACACATTCATCTCGTCGTGGAAGAGGCCGTGAAAGCGGACATACTGAAACCCGCATTGCTGGTGAACGAATGCGAGCTGATCCTGCCAGGGCTTGCGCAACCCCTCCGCGGCCCGGCCCGCCCCGACGCAGACTTCGGGAGTCCGGTCCAGTGGGCCTTTGGCCGCAGTATAGTCGATGGAAATGACCCTCGGAGAGGGTGTCGTTGTCACCGCCTTCTGCGCCGTTCCATCGCGTGCGGATAGCAACACCAACAGAATGATACTGATAACGGCGAGACGGGCGAACGATCTTGTTTTCACTTTAATAAGATCCTCAATGTTATCATAAGTCACCAACTCGCAGCGATTGCCATTGCTCACCAGCTTGTCCCTGAAAGCAACCGAGTTGGCATATGGGACAGTCGTGTCAGCGCCATGCTCTTAGGCACCGCTAAGTTTTGACCTTTGCAACAAGACTCATCCGGACACGGCAACAGAGTGCCGTGGCTACAGCGGAAAGCTCAATTCCTGTAGTCGCCCCGCCATGGCTCGCCATAGCCCCTTGGGCGACGGCGGCTCTGTCGGGGCGTGTGTTAGCGGCTGTAGCATCACCACTAAATATAAATGTTATTTGTTATCGGCTCCTTACCTCACCGTAATGATCGTCCCTTGGGTGGCCACATAGACTAGCGCCACGTCATTGCCGCCGGTCAACTCGCCTGTGTTATAATTGGCGCTATAGTAGATCCGGAACACTCTATCACCGCCATACACCAGGGCACCCTCCGGAAGACCGTCAAACGTTCCCTGTATCGCCGATCCGGTGGTATTGTTGATGATCCACAAAGGTGTAAAGACCTCCTGAAAGCCAGATCCGACTCTCACAGACAGTTTGCCTGAGCTCAGATCCACGGTTCCACCCGTTACCTTCAAGTTCGGTGTGCTTCCGCGCAAGGTCACCGAGATCCCACCCCCGAGCGTAAACAAAATGCCCTGCTCCAGCGTCAACATCCCCTGTCCGTCATAGTCACCTGGCACCACCAAACCGCCATCCGATACGACAACCAATCCGCCTATTGTGCCCACCCCGCCGAGTGTGCAGCTATTCGTCACGCGCACTGCGCCGCCGATACCAGTCGCCGACCCGGTGGCGTTGTCTGCCATCAGAACCCCGCCATTGATAGTCGTGCCGCCCGTGTAGGTGTTCGCGGCGGTGAGTGTCAGCGTGCCGCTGCCGGTCTTGGTCAGCGCCCCGCTCCCGGACATGATCTGGCTAACCGTGCCTTGACGACCACTGCCAACGTCAAAAGCATGCAGACCCGCGGTCGCCAGGTTCAACGTTGTCAACCCGCTGCTGATCAAAAGGTCGGTACTGGCGTCGTAGTTCGCAATGGTGCCGTCGTTCCAGGTAAAGGTGCGCGTCGCGGTGCCGGCTCCGGCGGTAATGGTCTGCGCATTCAGGACTGCGCCCGATGTCAGGGTGAATGTTGAAACCAGACTGTCGTATGCATCTGTGTGCGTCCCGAGAGTAAGCGTTTGAACCTTCACGGTACCGCCGCTTACTGAGAAGACCGATGTCAATGTGGTACCGTTTTCGCCATTGTTATCAGACATCGTTCCGAGTGTGATTGCCGTCGCGTCGAGGGTGCCTGCGCCCATCAGGAAGCTGGCCGTTTCATTATTGGGACCGCGAGTGTAATTACCCACAGACAGTGTTCCCACCTTGGCGTCCAGAGTGCCGCCCGTCGCGTTTGAAGTAAGGTCTATCTTCGCCGTGATCGCCGTGCCCCAACCGGAATAATGCTGGCCAATGGTGATGTTGGCACGGGCAGTATCAAGTCCAGTTGTTCCCCGGATCTTCAGCGTAGGCTTGGTCTTTGAGGAGCCATATTGAACAGTCCCGTTGTCGCGGTTGGAAGTCCCAATGTTGATCGAATCTGCATTAATGACGGTGTTCAAGCCCAGATTCAGCGTGCCGGTGTTGAAGGAAATGGTTCCACCGGAAATGACGGTCTGCACGTTGAGACTGCCGGCTGTGATGGTGGTGTTAGCCGCCAGGGTCAACACGCCAGCCGAACTGGAGCCGCTGTTGTTCAGTCCACCCACCGTCACTGTGTTTGCCGCGTTGTTGAATACGAACGTGGACAAACCGCTCAAGTCCAGCGCGGAAGTGCCCAACGACGTGTTGCCGACAGCAAGGCTGTTTGCTCCAAGAGAAAGCGTGCCTCCCCCGACTACAGTACCGGTGAAGTTATCCGAAACGGTAACGTTTGCCAGTGTCTGGCTGGATGTTCTGACATCAAAAGTACTATTAGCGCTGAAGGATAGAGTTCCCGCAATGTTCAGCCTGTTATCGCCGCTCAAGGCCAGCGTCCCGCCATTGATTGTCGTGCCGCCGGTATAGGTGTTGGGACCGCTGAGGATCAGCGTACCGGCGCCGGTCTTGGTCAGGTTGCCCGACCCGCCGATCACGCCGGAAATCGTGAGCATGTTGGCGAACGTGTCCACGGTCGCCGCGGCGTTAAGTGTCAGCGTCGTGTTGCCCAGCGCAAGTGTCGCCGCGCCAACTCGCAACGTGCCCGCGCCTGAGAAGGTCAGCGTGCCGGTGTCCAGCGCATTGTTGTTGCCGATCGCCACTGTGCCCGCCGAGATGGTCGCGCCGCCAGCAAAGCTGTTTGCCGCGTTCAACGCCAGCACGCCGGCACCGGCCTTCGTCAGGCCGACGCCGCTCGCGGTGGAAATCGAAGAAGTGAAGGTCGCTGCCGTGCTGACCGAGATAATGCCCGTCAGCGAAGTAGTACCGCCATTCCCTAGTGTAATCGTCCCGCCGTCGATGGTCGGCGTGACTCCGGTGTTGACCGAAATGCTATTGGCCACGATACCCCCGGCGTCTACAGTCACGTTAAAAGATCCTGTCCCGGCGGCGGTCGCGGAGAAGACGGCGTCATCGTCGGCCGCAAACATACCCGTTGGGGGTGTCCCGCCCGCGCTGTAGCTCCAGTTTGGCGACACGGCATTCCATGCACCTGATCCCGCCACCGCCCAGTACGCGTTGGCTGGCGCCGTAGAGCCGTTGAAGATCAACTGTAGCGTTCCGCCCCCGGACGCAATCGTGAATGAGCCGCCGCCCAGTGTGTTGTTGCCCGTGAAGCCTCCCGTGTTTAAACTCAACGTGCCCGTCCCGGCGATCGAGTTCGCCGTGGCGATGATCCACTGGTAACTCTTGTGTGGATTCCAGTTCGCCACTGCCCCCGGCGCGCTGATGCTGATGTTGTAGCTGCCGCTGTTCAGTGTGAGTGTGCCCCCGGCGCCGGTAACGAGCATCTGATCAAAGTTGACACCCGCCAAGCCCTGCAAACCGCCGTCACTGCTGACGGTGCCGACTTCCCACAGGTACCGGCCGCCAGCAGACAGGGTCGCGCTCCCGGAGAACGTGATGGTACCGGGACCGCTGATGCCGGGACTGAGCGTGCCGCCAAGGGTCGTGGCGCCATAAACCGTACCGTTGCCCGCCAGCGTCTTGGCGAGGGTAAAGCCTGTGTTGCTCACATCGAACACCGCACCGCCGCCAACTGTGATCGTCGCGCTGCTGCCAATAGAGCCCGAGCCGCTCAATGCCAGGGTGCCGCCATTAATGGTTGTCGCGCCGGTGTAGGTGTTTGCGCCGGTGAGGGTCAACGCCCCCGTGCCGACTTTCGTCAGACCGCCGCCACCACGGAGCGTGCCCGCGATGGTCCCGTCAAAGAGCGATGTGTCCACATAGCCACCGCTGGCGGTGATGACGACACTGCGCAACGCATCAAGCGTGATTCCAGAGGCGCCGAACTGGAGTGTGCCGCCGTTGAACGTAAGTGTCCCGGTCGTGCCGGTCGTGAACGTGCCAAGGTTCAGGCAGTTGTTGATATTCAGGATACCGCTGCTCAAGGTTGTGCCTCCTGTATAGGTGTTGGCGCCACTGAGGATCAGTGTACCGGCGCCGGTCTTGGTCAGGTTGCCCGTCCCGCCGATCACGCCTGAAATCGTGAGCATGTTGGCGAATGTGTCCACGGTCGCCGTGGCGTTCAGTGTCAGCGTTGTATTGCCCAACGCAAGTGTCGCCGCGCCAGCTCGCAACGTGCCCGCGCCGGAGAACGTCAGTGTGCCGGTGTCCAGCGCATTGTTGTTGCCGATCGCCACTGTGCCCGCCAAGATGGTCGCGCCGCCCGCAAAGCTGTTTGCCGCGTTCAACGCCAGCACGCCGGCACCGGCCTTCGTCAGGCCGACACCACCCGCGGTGGAAATCGAAGAAGTGAAGGTCGCTGCCGTGCTGACCGAGATAATGCCAGTCAGCGAAGTAGTCCCGCCATTCCCGAGTGTAATCGTCCCGCCGTCGATGGTCGGCGTGACTCAAGTGTTGACC